>Ga0210123_1000051_pt1 | contig 67692 bp, 27 predicted proteins | sample Muzzi_PWB_D2_FD_185535 | JGI IMG/M metagenome (GOLD analysis project Ga0210123, IMG submission 185535) | Wetland microbial communities from San Francisco Bay, California, USA, that impact long-term carbon sequestration - Muzzi_PWB_D2 (SPAdes) | ecosystem: Environmental > Aquatic > Marine >... | reverse complement strand
GAGGCCCCGCGCCGCTCCACCCATCGGACCGTTCGTTATCGTAACCCGATCGAGCCGCGACCGACTGTAGCGTGCCCCGACACCCCTCGGAACGAACGGGACCGAGCAGTCTGCCGGCACTCTCTCTCTCAGACTGAAGCGGCCGGACCTGTGCCGGCCGCAGTGCGAGCGCAGCGAGCGGCCTCACCCCCGATTCGCCACGACAGGGCTGTGCGGTGGCGTCCCTCTTCCCCGTGCGGGGGAAGAGGGATCGAGGGTGATGGGGGCGATCAGTCAACCGCGTCCCTACTTCCGGAGCACCGCCCGGACCGGCGACGCATCCAGCCCTTCGAGCCGCAACGGCAGGGCGATCAGCTCGTAGATCCCGGGCGGCACGCCGTCGAGGTCGAGGCCTTCGAGGTTCATGACGCCGCCTTCGATGAGGGCGTTGTGCGCCAGGAGGTCCTGGCTGTCGAACGGGTCGACCGACGGGGTGTCGAGCCCCACGAGCAGGGTTCCGCTCGCCGCCAGGTGGCGGGCGAGCTCGGGGGAGAGCGCCGAGAAGCGCTCGGGGAAGACCGTGCGGTCGCCGTCGGTCCAGGCGCTGCCGGTCTTGAGCAGGATTCTCGGCGGGTCCCCCGGGTCGGCATCGCCCAGGTGGGCCGGCAGGATGAGCGGCTCCGGCGGCACTTCGATTACCCGGCAGGGACCGAGGAAGGGCTCGAGCGGGAGCTCGGCGATGCCCGCGCCCTCTTGCGCGACGTGGAACGGAGCGTCGGCGTGGGCGCCCAGGTGAGGGGTGACGGTGATCGCGGAGAGGTTGACGCTCGCCCCGTCCGCCATCGACCAGGTCCGTTCCACACGGTACGGGGTGTCGCCGGGCCAGACGGCGGTGGCGGGTGACAGGGGAGGCGAGATGTCGTAGAGCATGGGGTGGATGTTACTCCGGTAAACTCCCGCGAATGTCGCCCTTCGATTCCCTGCGCCGCGAGCTGACCCTGCTCGTCCTCTCCCGCTATCCGCTGGTGGTGCTGGAAAGCCCGGAGGAGCCCCAGGTGGAGGAGCTCGTGGGGCGGGTTGCTCTCGATCTGTCCATGCCGCTCCTCGTCTGGCGGTCTTCGACGGGGCTGGTGCGGCCGTCTCTGGGGGCCAACGGGGGGCGGATCGCCGACACCGAGGACGCCGAGCGGGCGCTGGCGCGGGTCGGCGGCATGGTCGGCGAGGTGGTGGTTCTGTTCCACGACCTCCAGCCCTATCTCGATCGCCCGGAGGTGGTGCGGCGCCTGCGCGACCTCGGCACCCACTTCTCGGGCTCGCGCTCGACGGCGGTCCTCTCCGGCACGGCGGTGGAGCTGCCGGGCAGCCTGTCCCACGAGGCGGCCCGCCTGGAGCTCGCCCTGCCCGATGAGCGGGAGCTCGAGCAACTGGTACGCCAGACCGCGGCGCAGCTCGCCGGTCCGCGGGGCTCGGCGCGGGGCGGCATCCAGGTCGAGCTCCAGGGGGACGAGACCGCCCGCCTGGCCCGGGCTCTGCGCGGTCTCCACCGGGACGAGGCCAAGCGGCTTCTCTACCAGGCGGCCCTGGCGGACGGCCGGTTGGCCGTGGACGATCTGGACCGCTTGCTCGAAGGCAAGCGCCGCCGGGTGGAGGCCGGCGGCCTGCTGCAGTGGGTCGAGCCGATGAGCGGCCTCGCCGACCTGGGCGGGGCGAGCAACCTCAAGCGCTGGGTCGAGCTGCGCCGCGAGGCGTTCGGCGAGGCGGCCCGGCGGTTCGGCCTCGAGCCTCCGAAGGGGTTGCTCCTGAGCGGTGTCCCGGGCACCGGCAAGAGCCTGGCCTGCCGGGCGCTGGCGGGGGAGTGGAAGCTCCCGCTCCTGGCGCTCGACCCCGGGCGGCTGTTCGACAAGTTCGTGGGCGAGACCGAGGCCAACTTGCGGCGCACCCTCGCCGTCGCGGAGAGCCTGGCACCCGCGATCCTCTGGATCGACGAGATCGAGAAGGCGCTCGCCGCCGAGGGCTCGGCCGCGGACGGTGGCCTGGCCCAGCGCATCCGCGGCACGCTCCTGACCTGGATGCAGGAGCGCCCCGAGCCGGTCTTCCTGATGGCCACGGCCAACGACGTCGAACGGCTGCCGGTGGAGCTGCTGCGGCGCGGCCGGTTCGACGAGGTCTTCTTCTTCGATCTGCCGGAGCGCGAGGAGCGGGCGAGGATTTTCGGTCTCCACCTGGAGCGCCGGGAGCGAGACCCGAAGGTGTTCGACCTCGACGTTCTGGCCGACGCCTCCGAGGGGTTCTCGGGGGCCGAGATCGAAGGTGTGGTGGTGGCCGCGCTCTACCACGCGTTCAGCGCCCGCCGTCCCCTGGCCGACGAGATCCTGCTGGGCGAGATCCGCGCCACCCGCCCCCTGGCCCGCATGAGGCCGGAAGCGATCGCCCGCATCCGCGCCTGGGGCAAGGATCACGCTCGCCCGGCGTGATTTCACCTCCTGAGCGTTCGGCAGCGGCACGAAGCCTCGCCTCACACCTACGAGAACCCTCCCCCCCCAGGCCGGTAGAAGCCGGGCGTTCTACCCAGGCCGGTGGAAGCCGGCCGTTCTAGTCACCCGGAGGGAAGGGGATCGATGGGGTTTGGCGGGTGATCGAGTCAACTGTCCCCTGGCTCCCTGGCCTGATGTCGCAGAGAAGATGGGCCGGGTGGTGGCGTCCCTCGCCCCCCGCGCGGGGGGAGAGGGAACGAGGGAGCAGGGGGGCGATCCAGATGAAACCGCAAGAAGGCGAGGAGCTGCCGGACGACCTCACGAGAGGTCTCGCTGTCGTCGAAAAGGTCGAACGCGTGGGGAGCCGATGGGTGGTTGAGGAACGTCACCGGCAGGTTGTGAGCCAGCGCCTCGGCCAGAAAGCGGTCGATGGTCTCGTTCAGCCCGGGCATCTCGTCCTGCCCCGCCCGCGCGACGAAGAACGGCAGCTCGGCGGGTAGATCCGCGGCGGACCGTCCGGCGCACGGGTTGGCGAACCCGAACCGGGCGGCCGCCTCGGCCACGGCCGTCGATCCACCGAGGTCGAGCATGAAGCCGTAGCAGAGAGCGGCGCACCGGAACGCGGCTCTCTGCTGGCTCATCAAGAGCGCCAGCGCCATCGGCACGTTTCCGGAGCAGGCCCAGAGCCCGATCCGGCTGCCGTCGATTCCCAGGGACGCGGCGTTGTGCCGGAGGTGGTCGAGCAGAGCCGCGAGATCGGTCGCCGGCCGCCGGCTCGTGGGGGTCACAGCGACCAACCCTGACGCGGCGACCAAGCGCGCCCACGAGACGGTCTGCCCCATCTCCTTGGGCTTGCAACCGAGCACCTTTTCGTACCCCGGATCAGGGTAGCCGAAGACGAAGAGCACGGCGGGTCGCCGCTCCCCGGTGTCGGAGCCCGGTGGAGAGTAGAGATCGAACGTCAGGGCTTCGGTTCCGGTGGTCACGTACTCGAGGTCTCGCCGGACCTTCACGTCGTCCATGCCGGGGACTTCGTGGACCACCGTTCGCTGTGTGATGTCGCTTGGCTGATTCCCTTGGCTCATCTGTCCTCTCCTCGGATGGGTGACACTTGCAGCAGCCGGGAAGGCGGCGGACGTGCGGGCTACGGCCCCTGGGGCGCGAGGGGCTCGCCGGTCGCCACGAGCTCCGAGATGTTGTCGGCTCGGACCGCCCTCGAGTAGAGATAACCCTGGAGCAGCTCGCAGCCTGCGCCGGTCAAGAAGGACGCCTCGTCGGGCGTCTCGATGCCCTCCGCCACCACGGTCAGCCGGAGCGCTTCGGCCATCGCCAGGATGGCCCGGGTGATGGCGCGGTTGTCCTGATCGTGAGGGAGGCCGCGAACGAACGAGCGATCGATCTTCAACCAGTGGATGGCGAGGCGCTTGAGCTGGCCCATCGAGGAGTAGCCGGTGCCGAAGTCGTCGAGTGCGATGCGCACCCCCATATCCGCCAGGCGGCGCAGGATGATCGCCGCCTGTCCGGCATCGGTGGTGGCGGTGCGCTCGGTGATCTCCAGGATCAACGATTCGCCGGGGAGGCCGGAGCGCTCGAGGGCGTCGCGCACCAGGTCGACGAAGTCAGGGTCCTGGAACTGGTTGGCCGACACGTTGAGGCTGATCTGCACCGGACGGTCCCCGAGGCGTTGCCAGGCGCTCGCCTGGGTGCATCCCGCGGCCAGCACCTGCTCTCCTATCTGGCGGATGAGGCCGGTCTCCTCGGCCAGGGGTATGAAACGGGCCGCCGGCAGCCGCCCCCGGGTTGGGTGCTGCCAGACCGAGAGCGCCTCGACGGCATGGATGCGCCCCGTGCCCGATTCGATGATCGGCTGGTACTCGATCTCGAGCTCGCCTTCCGTGAGCGCCATCTGCAATGAGGTCTTGAGCTGGAGGGTGTCGAAATCGGCGGTGCCGAGGGTTGCCGCGTACTGCTGAAGGCAGTTGCGACCGCGCCGCTTGGCGGCACCGAGGGCTTTCTCGGCGCTGCGCAAGATGGTCGCCGCGTCCCGCCCGTCCCAGGGGTAGAGGCTCACTCCGGCGCTCGAGGTGACCGCCAGCGCCTGCCCCGAGAAGTCGTAGGGCATCCTCATGGTCTGGAGGATCTGGCGGGCGCGCGCCTCGATCCCCTCACCGTTCCGGGCATCGGACATCAGCACGGCGAAGTCGTCGTCGCCGAGGCGGGCGACGAGCTCGCCGGGACGCCGGAGCTCGGCCAGGCGGTCGGCTGCCGCGCGCAGCAGCGCGTCCCCAGTGGCGTAGCCGACGGTGTCGTTCAGGTTCTTGAAGTGGTCGAGGTCGAGCAGCAGGAGGGCGAGGCGGTCGCGTCGCGGATCGGCCTCCTCCAGGGCGCGCTCGAGCTCCACGCCGAAGAGCCTCCGGTTGGGCAGGCCGGTGAGCTGGTCGAAGCTCCGCTGGCGCCGGATCCGGTCCTTGCTCTCCAGGGACTGGAGCGCGGCGCTCGCCAGGATGGTCACCGTCTGGAGCAGGTCGACCAGCGCGACCGAGGGCTCGCCCGGAGCGTCGAGGTAGGCGTCGATGGTGCCCAGAACCCGGGGGGGCAGGCTGTGCCGGCCGCGCTCCGGATCGAGCCGCGCGCCGAGGATGGCGTAGGAGCAGGCGGCGTGAATGCCGGCGGCGAGCACCTGCTCCCGGTGCTGCCGCCAGCGCGGATCGTTGACCACGTTCCGGGTGATCGCCGCTTCGCCGGTGGCGGCGCTGATCGGCGACAGGCCGACGGTGCTGTCCGGGTGGACGGTGGCGAGCGCTTCGCGCAGAGGCGCCGGCAGGCTCGGGGCGGCGATCAGCCGCAGGGAGTGGTCGGCCGCGCTGACCATGGTGGCGGTGCAGCGGGCCTCGGGGAAGCGCTCCTCCACGTACCGGCAGAGGAGGTCGAAGACCGGCTCGGGCCGGTCCTCGGTCGAAGCGAGCTCGAAGACTCGGCGGCGCAGGGCCGCGAGCGTCTTGGGCCCGCTGCCGGATGGGTGAGATTGCGGACGCGTCATGGGGTCGAAGGCGACGGACGCCGCCTGGGCCGGTTCGTCGAGTTGGACACAATATACAGCGGACGCTCGAGGTGAGCGGATTCGTGATCCCCTCCGTCGCGTCAGACCTGGTCCTCGGCGCCGTCGGGCCGGTGGGGGCGGGGCCGGTTGGGTCGCTCGAGCCACAGCCTCGTTCGGCGGTTCGACAAGACGGCCCGAAGGCCCGGGAAGGTTCCGATGCGAGAGGCAGAAACGCCCGCCCTCCGGGCGTGTATCGTATCGCGATCGCGCATCATCTATACTGCGCGACATCTTGATTGCCGGCGCGACTCGAACAGAGGGAGGAAGGTCGAACATGGAGCTGAAGGAGGTCCGAGCGATCGTCACTGGAGCGGCAGGAGGGATGGGGGCCTGCTTTGCACGGGAGCTCGCCCGCTCCGGCGCGCGGGTCGTGGGAGGGGATACGAATGCCGCGGGGCTGCGGGAGTTGATGTCGTCCGTGGACGGGATCGAAGGGGAGCTCTCGGTGGCCAAGCTCGACCTGACGGACGAGGCGTCGGTGAGCTCGTTCGTGACCCTCGCGCTCGACCGGCTCGGCACCGTCAACGTCCTTCTCAATTGCGCTGGAATCGCTCGCGACGGTGAGCTGGTGAGCGTCGACGGGGACGGGGTCAAGAAGCTCCCCTTGGCGCAGTGGCGCAAGGTGCTCGACGTGAACCTCACCGGACAGTTTCTGATCACCCGCGAAGTGGTTGCATCGATGATCGAGGCCGGCGTCGGAGGTGTGGTGGTCAACGTCTCCTCCCTCGCTCGGGCCGGAAACCCCGGCCAGTCAAACTACGCTGCCTCCAAGGCCGGCCTGGATGCCTGCACCAGGACCTGGGCCCTCGAGCTGGCGAGGCACGGGATCCGGGTCGGGGGGATCGCACCCGGAGTGACCGAGACGGGTTTCCTGGAGAGCTTCGGAGAGGAGACCCTCGAAGGACTCGTCTCGGAGATTCCACTCGGGCGTCTGGGGACGACCACCGACCTCTGGCGCGCCGTGCGCTTCATCCTGGAGTGCGAGTTCTTCACCGGTCGGACGGTCGAGGTCGACGGCGGCGCCGCCATGGGGCATCTGTGATCGTCGTCTGATCGTCCAGCGCCTCGCCGAGCCCCACCCTAGAGGGTGGGGCTCTCGGGTCTGTCCCGGTCTCCATGGGTAGGTGCACTACGACTGTTAAGAGTCAACGATACTTCGAATATCTAGGATTTTAGCCCTGAGGATTATGGAAGGTTCCTTTAGATGACAGATGGGCGGCGTGGCGCGGACGAGAAGTCATCACCCGCCACGGAGCTTGATCGGCCGGCGGCGGAGACCCTGGTCGACGTAGCGCGGATCTGGGCACACGATCGGCCGGAACGAGTCCTTTTCCGCTTGCTCGGAGATGGTGAGACCGAGAGCGCCTGCCTGACGTTCGGCGAGCTCGACCGTCGGGCTCGCGCGGTGGCGGCTTTGCTCCGAGAGCGCGGCGCCCAGGGCGAGCGGGCACTGCTGCTCTACCCTTCCGGGCTGGAGCTCGTGGTCGCCTTTCTCGGGTGCCTCTACTCGGGCACGGTCGCGGTGCCGGCCTACCCGCCGAGAACTCATCGGTCCGATCCCCGTTTGCGGGCGGTGGCGGAGGATGCGAAGCCGAGGTTCGCCCTGGCGAGCGCCTCTCTGTGCGAGCGAGCCGCTGAGCTCGGAGCGGAGATCCCGGCGCTCGCGGGGGTGAGCTGGCTGACGACGGAGGGAGTCGATCCGGCCGTCGGAGACCCCTGGACTCCGGAGGAGGCGGGGAAACCCGCGCCGGAGGATCTGGCCTTCCTGCAGTACACCTCCGGTTCGACCTCGACCCCGAAGGGCGTCATGGTGCGCCACGGGAATCTGCTGCACAACCAGCAGATGATCCAGGCCGCCTTCGGTCAGTCCGAGGATTCGGTCATCGTCGGCTGGCTCCCGCTCCATCACGACATGGGGCTGATCGGCAACGTCCTGCAGCCGCTCTACGTCGGTGCGCGCTGCGTCCTGATGCCTCCGGTGGCTTTCTTGCAGCGTCCCGCGCGGTGGCTGGAGGCGATCTCCCGCTACCGGGCGACCACCAGTGGTGGGCCGAGCTTCGCCTACGAGCTGTGCGCTCAGCGTCTGGGAGACGAGGACCTCGAGGGGCTCGACCTGTCGAGCTGGGCCGTGGCCTTCAACGGCGCGGAGCCGGTGCGCGCCGAGACCCTGGAGCGCTTCGCCCGGGCGTTCGCCGGTGCCGGCTTTCGGCAGGAAGCGTTCTTCCCCTGCTACGGCCTGGCCGAGGCGACGCTGTTCGTGAGCGGTCCGGGGGCGAAGCGGCCTCCGGTCGTGCGGACGATGGACGCGGAGGCGCTCGCCCGGGACCGGGCGGTCGCCGCGGAGGAGAACGTACCCGCGCGGAAGCTGGTGGGCTGTGGGCGGGTGTGGGGCGGCCAGACCGTCGCGATCGTCGACCCGGAGAGCGGCCGACCGCTCGATGAGAGGCAGGTCGGCGAGATTCTGGTGCGCGGTCCGAGCGTCGCGGGCGGCTACTGGAACCGGCCCGAGGAGACCGCCCAGACCTTCGGTGCGGACGGCGCAGAAGAAGTGTCTCTACGGACCGGGGACCTGGGCTTCCTCGACGGCGACGAGCTGTTCGTCACCGGCCGGCTGAAAGACCTGATCATCGTCCGCGGGCGCAACCTCTATCCGCAGGACGTGGAGCTCACCGCGGAGAACAGCCATCCGGGTCTGCGCTCCGGCTGCGGCGCGGCGTTCTCCGTCGAGGCCGATGGGGAGGAGCGGCTGGTCGTGGTGCAGGAGGTGGAGCGCACCTGGCGCCGCCGGCTGGAGGGGGTGGCGGAAGCGGTGGTCCGGGCGGTGGCCGAGGAGCACCAGGTTCCGGTCCATGCCGTGGCGCTCGTGCTCCCCGGAGCCGTACCCAAGACCACCAGCGGCAAGATCCAGCGCCGAGCCTGCCGCGCCGCCTTCGCCGAGGGCCGGTTCGAGATCCTCTCGGAGTGGCGCTCAGGCGACGGGGCGGCAGCGCCCGTCGGCGACGGGAGCCGCGCCGGCGGCGGGCTCCGGAGCCCGACGGAGGAGCGGCTGGCAGAGCTCTGGGCCGAGGTGTTCGAGCTCGACACCGTGGACCGGGAGGACGACTTCTTCCTGTTGGGCGGCGACTCGCTCCAGGCGACGCGCCTGGTGGGGCGGATCGAGCGAGAGTTCGGCATCGACCTTCCTCTCGACGCGCTCTTCGATGCCCCGAGCGTCGCCGGCCTGGCGGCGGTCGTCGAAAGGATGGACGGCCCCGCGGCCGAGCGTGGCATCCCTCCTCTCCAGGCGGCCCGGGGAGCGGTGGCCGAGCGCCCGGCGCCGCTGTCGTTCACCCAGCGGCGCCTCTGGTTCCTGCACCGCCTGGCGCCGGACAACCCGGTTCACAACATCGCGGGAGAGGTGGAGCTCGTGGGCGCCCTCGACGCCCGGGCGCTGGAGCGCTCCTTCGCTTCGATCCTGGACCGCCACGAGGCCCTCCGGACCGGGTTCTCGGCGGTCGACGAGGGTGCGGTGCGCGAGCCGGTCCAGGCTCTGCGGCCTGCGCCGCCCCAGGTGCTGCCAAGGGTCGACCTGTCGGCCCTCCCGGAGCCGACCCGGCTGCGGCAGAGCGCAACCCTGGCCAAGACCCTCGCCCGGTGCTCGTTCGATCTGGAGCACGGGCCGTTCGTGCGGACCGTCCTTTTCCGGGAGACCGAGACGGCTCACCGTCTGGTGGTGGTCATGCACCACATCGCCGGAGACGGCGCTTCCCTGGAGCTCTTCGTCCGCGAGACCGCAGGCTTCTACGAGGCGTTTGTCGCGGGCGAGAAGCCTCGGCTTCCGGAGCTGCCGGTCCAGTACTCCGACTACGCGCGCTGGCAACGGCGCTGGCTCCGAGGCGAGGCGCTCGAGGAGCGTCTGGCCTACTGGCGCGAGCGGCTGTCCGGCCTTCCGGTCGCGACAGAGCTGCCCACCGACCGCCCTCGGCCTCCGGTGCTCTCCCACCGGGGCGCCCACCACGAGCGGCTTCTCCGTCCGGACCTGGCCGAAGCGTTGGAGGCGTTGGGCCGCCGGGAGGGGGCGACGCCTTTCATGGTGCTGCTCGCTGGGTTCTTGGCCCTCGTCCAACGCTCCACGGGAACCGAAGACCTGGTGGTCGGCACCCCGATCTCCGGCCGCATCAGGCCGGAAATCGAGAACCTGATCGGCGTCTTCATCAACAACCTGGTGCTCCGGGTCGACGCCTCGGGGGCGCCTGGGTTCCGTGGGCTGCTGGGCCGGGTCCGCGCGGTGACCCTGGGTGCCTTCGCCCACCAGGAGCTGCCCTTCGAGACCCTGGTCGACGATCTTGCACCGCAGCGCGACCTGTCGCGCACGCCGCTCTTCCAGCTCATGTTCGTGGGGCAGAACGCGCCGCTGCGGCGACTCCGGGTCGGGGGGCTGGAGCTCGTCCCCCGGGAGGTCGACGCCGGCACCGCCCGCTTCGACCTCTCCCTCTCCATGGCTCCCACCGACGAGGGCTGGCTCGGTACGTGGAAGCACAGTCGGGATCTCTTCGATCTGGTCACCATCGCTCGGATGGCGGAGCACCTGGAGGTGCTGCTGCGGGCGGTGGTCACCGCGCCCGAGCGGCCGATCTCGGCGCTGCCTCTGATGGCGCCGTCAGAGCGGCACCAGGTGGTCCGGGGCTGGAACGACACGGCCCGGCCCTACCGGTCGGATGTCTGCCTCCACGAGCTGATCGCGGAGCAGGCCGAACGCACGCCGGAGGCCGTCGCCGTCACCTGCCGAGGCGAGGCCCTGACCTACCGGGAGCTCATCGCGCGTGCAGGGAAGGTGGCCGATCGGCTGCGGAGCCTCGGGGTCGGTCCGGAGGGTCGGGTGGGGATCGCCGCCGACCGCTCTCTCGGGCTGGTGGTCGGGCTGGTCGGCATCCTGCAGTCGGGGGCCGCCTACGTGCCCCTCGATCCGGCGTATCCCCGGGATCGCCTGGCCTTCATGCTGCGGGACTCGGCCGTGGCGGCCCTCATCGTGCAGCCGCACCTGGAGGACCGCGTCCAGCGGGGCGAGGTGCCGGTCCTGCGGTTGGATGCGGCGGGCGTACCCGTCGGGAGGGGCGGCGAAGGGGCTCCCGAGCGCTCCGGTGCGCTCCCCGTGGACGCGGCGGCGTACGCGATCTACACCTCCGGCTCCACCGGTCAACCAAAGGGCGCGGTCATCTCCCACCGGGCGATCGTCAACCGGCTCCTCTGGATGCAGGAGGCATATGGCCTCGGGTCGGAAGACCGGGTGCTCCAGAAGACGCCGTTCAGCTTCGACGTCTCGGTCTGGGAGCTCTTCTGGCCACTCATCACCGGGGCGATCCTGGAGGTCGCTCCCCCTGGCGTCCACCAGGACGCCACTCTGCTGGCCGAGCTGATCCGCGACGCCAGGGTAACCACCCTCCACTTCGTTCCCTCCATGCTCCAGCTCTTTCTCGAAGAGCCGGACCTGGAGCGCTCGTGCGTGAGCGTCCGCCGGGTGATCACCAGCGGCGAGGCGTTGCCGTACGGCCTCAAGGAACGCTGCCTGGCGCGCGTCGACGCGGCGCTCCACAACCTCTACGGCCCGACCGAGGCGGCGGTCGACGTGACGGCCTGGCCCTGTGCCCGGGGAGGTGACGAGTCGGTGCCTATCGGCCGGCCGATCGGCAACCTCCGCATCCACATTCTCGACCGGAACCTCCGCGTGGCACCGGTGAGCATCCCGGGGGAGCTCCTGATCGGCGGAGTGGGGCTGGCGCGGGGCTACCTGGGCAGGCCGGGCCTGACCGCGGAGCGCTTCGTTCCAGACCCCCTCGCCGGCCAGTCTCCGGGGAGCGCTCCCGGTGGGCGCCTCTATCGGACCGGTGACCTTGCCCGCCATCGCCCGGACGGCAGGATCGAGTTCCTCGGCCGCCTCGACCATCAGGTCAAGGTTCGGGGTTTCCGCATCGAGCTCGGCGAGATCGAGGCCGCCCTCTCCGGCCACCCGGCGGTGCGTGAAGCGGTGGTCGTGGCGCGGGCCGACCTGCCCGGGGACCGGCGCCTGGTTGCCTACGTGGTCGGCGTGGAGGGTTCGCTCTCCGACGTGACGGAGCTTCGGCGGTTCCTCGGCACGTCGCTGCCCGAGCACATGGTGCCGTCAGCCTTCGTCTTCCTGGAGGCTCTTCCGCTGACTCCGAGCGGCAAGGTGGATCGCCGCTCGTTGCCGGCTCCGGCCCACGAACGGCCGGAGCTGGAGACCTCGTACGCCGCGCCTCGGACCGACCTCGAGCGGCTGCTGGCGGACCTGTGGGCCCAGCGCCTCGACGTCGAGCGGATCGGTGTCGACGACGACTTCTTCGCGCTGGGTGGTGACTCGATCCAGGGCGCCATGCTGGTCAACCGCCTGCAGCGAGAGCTCGGCGAGATCGTCTACGTGATGGCCCTGTTCGACGCGCCGACGGTGCGCCGGCTCGCCGCCCATCTGGAGGAGGCCTATCCGCGCGCGGTGGCGCGGCTCGCGGGCCGGGCTCCCTCCGAGCGGCCGTCCGAGGACCGCGGGGCGGTGGAAGGGAGCGAAGGTCTCGTCGCGCTGCGGGCAGCCGTGGCGCGGCGCCTGCGCCGGCCCCGGGTGGAGCCGCCCGGACCGGGTCCACTTCCCGAGCCGAAGCTCGCGCCGGCGGTCTTCCTCCTCTCTCCTTTTCGCTCGGGCTCGACCCTGCTCCGGGTGATGCTCGCCGGCCACTCTCGTCTGTTCGCCCCACCGGAGCTGGAGCTCCTCGGCTTCGACACCATGGGGGAGCGCCGGCTCATGTACGCCGGGCGGGACAGCTTCGCGCTCGAAGGGCTGCTCCGGGCGGTGATGGAGCTGGGCTCCTGCGACGCTCGGCGCGCCCGGGAGATCGTCGGCCGGTACGAGCGGCAGGACCTGCCCACGCGGCGCTTCTACGGCCAGCTCCAGGGCTGGATCGGAGATCGGCTGCTGGTGGACAAGACCCCCAGCTACAGCCTCGACGCCAAGACCCTGCAGCGGGCCGAGGAGGTCTTCGACGGCGCCCGCTACATCCATCTGGTGCGCCACCCGCTCGCCACGGTGCGCTCGTACGTCGAGTCGCGCATGGACCGCGTCTACCACCAGTTCCCCTACGGGCCGCGCGAGCAAGGGGAGCTGGTCTGGCGCCTGGGGCACGAGAACATCGTCGAGTTTCTCGGGCGGGTCCCGGAGGAGCGGTGGGTCCGTGTCCGCTTCGAGGAGCTGGTCCGTGACCCCCGCGCGACCATGGAGAGCCTCTCCGCCCTCCTCGGTCTGGAGATGGAGGAGGCCATGCTCCATCCCTACCGGGGCGAGCGGATGACCGACGGTCTCCACGCCGCCTCCCGCATGATGGGGGACCCGAAGTTCCACCAGCACCGGGGAATCGACGCCGCGGCGGCCGAACGGTGGCGCGAGACGGGGGCCGAAGCCCCGCTCGCGCGGGCGAGCCGAGAGCTCGCGGCGGCGCTCGGATACCCCATCATGGGCGAGGCGGCGGCCGACGGGGAGCCGGCGGCGGCCATTCGCCCCGAGCTCGCTCCGGCGGTCGTGGCCGACGGCGCGGAGGCGCCTCTCTCGTTCGCCCAGGAACGGCTCTGGTTCATCTCGCAGCTCGAGCCGGCGAGCGCCGCGTACAACATGCCCGCCGCCGTGCGGCTGGAGGGGGAGCTCGACGTCCGGGCGCTCGGCGCAGCGTTCGCCGAGGTTCTCCGTCGTCACGAGGTGCTTCGGACGAGCTTCCCGTCCGAAGACGGGGGGCCGGTGCCGCGGATCGCGCCTCCGGGGTCGGTGGAGCTGCCGCTCGTCGACCTCGGTCATCTGAGCCGCGAGCTGGGGCAGGAGCCGGCCCGATCGCAGGCGGAGGCGCTGGCGGCCGACGAGGGCCGTCGCTCCTTCGACCTCTTCGCCCCCGGCGGCGGCGCCATGTTGCGGGGCGCCCTCGTGCGCCTCGCTCCCCGCGAGCACCTGCTGCTGGTCACCATGCACCACATCGCCTCCGACGGGTGGTCGATCGGCGTGTTGATCCGGGAGCTGGCGGCTCTCTACGAGGCCTTCTCGCAGGGCGACGAGTCACCGCTGGCCCCACTGCCGATCCAGTACGCCGACTACGCCCGCTGGCAGCGCCGCTGGCTGGGCGGCGAGCTCCTGGAAGGGCATCTGGGCTTCTGGCGCGAGCGGCTCGAAGGACCGCTTCCGGTGCTCGAGCTGCCCACCGACCGCCCGCGACCGCCGGTTCAGACCTTCAACGGTGACCGGCGGTCTCTCCGGCTCTCCCGGCGCCAGAGCACGGAGCTTCGGGAGTGGAGCAGGAGCCGGGGCGCCACCCTTTTCCTCACCCTCCTGGCAGGCTTCAACGCCCTTCTGGTGCGTCACACGGGGCAGGACGACGTGCTGCTCGGCATTCCGGTGGCGAACCGCAACCGGGTCGAGGTGGAGGGGCTGATCGGCTTCTTCCTCAATATGGTGGTCCAGCGCACCGACGCCGCCGGAACCCCCACCTTCGACGAGCTCCTCGCCCGGGCGAGCGATCGCTTCCTCGACTCCACGCCCCACCACGAGGTTCCGTTCGAGAAGGTGGTCGAGGCCGTTCAACCGGCCCGCGACCTCAGCCGCTCGCCCATCTTCCAGATCCAGTTCTCGCTCCAGAACACGCCGATGGCTCCGCTGGAGCTCCCCGGTCTCACGCTCAGCCTGCTCGAGCTCCACAACCGGACCACCAAGTTCGACCTGACCGTCTTCCTGTTCGACGAGGACGAAGGGCTGAGGACCACCCTCGAGTACAACTCCGATCTCTTCGACGCCACCACCATCGAGCGCTTCCTGGGGCACTGGCGGACCCTGCTCGAGGGCGCGCTGGCCGATCCGGGTCTCCGGTTGCCGGAGCTCCCGCTCCTCACCGCCGCGGAGCGGGCCCAGATCGAGACCGAATGGAACGCCCCGCGGGCCTCCTTCCCCGCGGACGAGCCCCTGCACCGCCTGTTCGAGGCGCGCTCGGCAGAGTACCCCGACGCGCCGGCGGTGATCTACGAGGTGGAGGAGCTCTCCTACCGGCGGCTCGACCGGCGTGCCAACCGCCTGGCCCATCACTTGCGCCGGTTGGGGGTGGGCCCGGAGGTACCGGTTGGGCTCTGCCTGGAGCGTTCGATCGACATGGTGGTGGGGGTTCTGGGCATCCTCAAGGCTGGCGGCGCCTACGTGCCTCTCGACCCGGCCTATCCGTCGGAGCGGCTGGCCTTCATGGTCGATGACGCCCTGGGCGGCGTGCCCCAGCCGGTGGTCGTGACCCGCCGAGGGCTCGCCGAGGGCTTGGCCGCGGGCGGCGCCGTCCAGGGGCTCCGCCAGGTCCTCCTCGACGCCGATCGGCAGGCGCTCGAGGCGGAGGACGACGGTCCGCCGGACGTGACCGTTCCCCCCACGGCGCTCGCCTACGTGATCTACACCTCGGGCTCCACCGGCAGGCCCAAGGGGGTCCAGGTCACCCACGCCAACGCCGTCCGGCTGCTCCGGGCGACGGAGGCCTGGTTCGACTTCGGGCCGGACGACGTCTGGACGCTCTTCCACTCCTACGCCTTCGACTTCTCGGTGTGGGAGATCTGGGGCGCCCTGGCCTACGGCGGCCGGCTGGTGGTCGTGCCCCAGGAGGTGACGCGCGCACCGGACGCGTTTCTCGAGCTGGTGGCGACCGAAGGAGTGACCGTCCTCAACCAGACCCCGTCGGCGTTCCGGCAGCTCGTGCGGGCCGACGCCGAGGCGGCCGAGAGCGGCCTCGACCGGGAGACCTCGCTGCGGTGGGTGGTCTTCGGTGGCGAGGCCCTCGACCTCGGAGCCCTGGCGCCCTGGTTCGAGCGCCACGGCGACAGCCGCCCGTGCCTGGCGAACATGTACGGGATCACCGAGACCACCGTGCACGTGACCTGGCGCCGGGTGAGGGCGGCGGACCTGGAGCTGCCCGGCTCGAGCCCGGTCGGCGTGCCCATCCCGGACCTCGCGGTGCACCTGGCCGGCCCCCGGCTCGAGCCGGTGCCGATCGGCGTCGGCGGGGAGATCCTGGTCGGGGGTGCCGGCGTCGCCCGCGGCTACCTGGCGCGGCCCGGCCTGACGGCGGAGCGGTTCGTGCCCGACCCGTTCGCCGCCTCCCCCGGGGCGCGCCTCTACCGGAGCGGCGATCTGGCCAGACGGCGCCCGGACGGCGATCTCGACTACCTGGGCCGGATCGACCACCAGGTCAAGATCCGGGGGTTCCGGATCGAGCTCGGCGAGATCGAGGCCGCCCTCACCGTGCACCCCGACGTGGGCGAGGCGGCGGTGGTGGTCATCGAGGGTGCCTCGTCGGACGACCTCCGGCTGGCGGCCTACTGGGTGTCCCGGGCGGGAGAGAGCGCCGCCGCGCCGGCGATCGACGCGCTCCGGGGTCACCTCCGGGAGCGGCTGCCCGAGTACATGGTGCCGGCCCACTTCGTCGCCCTCGACGCTCTACCCTTGACGCCGACCGGCAAGCTCGACCGCCGTGCCCTGCCCGCTCCGGACGCGGTCCGGGACGACGCTTCCGCCGCCTCGGTGGCCCCGCGCACGGCGACCGAACGGCGGCTGGCGGCGGCGTGGCGCGACGTGCTGGGGCTCGAGCGGGTCGGCATCCACGACGACTTCTTCGATCTCGGCGGCCATTCGCTCCTGGCGACCCAGCTCATCTCGCGCGCCCGCGCCGCCTTCGGGGTCGAGCTTCCCATGGCGGCGGTCTTCGAGGAGCCGACGATTGCCGGGCTGGCGGAGCGGGTCGACCGCATGGGAGGCCGTCCGGACGGCGCGCCCCCGCCGGTCGAGCCGGTCGCCCGCGACGGCGCGCTGCCGCTCTCCTTCGCCCAGGAGCGGCTCTGGTTCCTCGACCAGCTCGACCCGGGAAGCCCGCTCTACAACGTCCCCTCCGCTTTCCGGATGAGCGGCCGGCTCTCGGTGGGAGCGTTCGCCCGCTGCCTGGCCGAGGTGGTGCGGCGTCACGAGGCGCTCCGCACCTGGTTCCGGTCCTCGGGCGGGACGCCGGTTCAGGAGGTGGTCGAGGGGGCCAGGTTGCGCCTGCCGGTCGTCGACCTCTCGGGACTACCGGCCGAGGGCCGTGGGCGACAGCTCGACCGGCTCGCCCGGCGCGAGGCCGCCACCCCTTTCGACCTCGAGCGGGCGCCGCTCTTCCGGGCCCGGCTGCTGCGTCTGGCCGGCGACGAGCACGTGGTCCTGGCGACCCTGCACCACATTGTCAGTGACGGCTGGTCCGTGGGGGTGCTGATCCGCGAGGTCGTGGCCCTCTACGGCGCCTTCGTCGAGGGTCGGTCCTCGCCGCTGCCCGAGCTCTCGGTGCAGTACGCCGACTTCGCCGCCTGGCAGCGTCGGTGGCTGGGGGACGAGGTCCTGGAGGACGGGGTCGAGCACTGGCGCGAGGCGCTCGACGGTGCGCCGACGAGCCTCGACCTGCCCACCGACCGGCCCCGGCCCGCGGTCCAGGGCTTCCGGGGCCGTCACCTGAACGTGGGGATCCCCGGGCCGCTGGTCGACGACCTGCGGCACCTGGCCCGGGAGCAGGGCGCGACGCTCTTCATGGTGTTGCTCGCGCTCTTCCAGACCCTGCTTGCGCGCATCTCCGGCCAGACGGACCTGCTGGTCGGCTCGCCGGTCGCCAACCGGGTGCGGGAGGAGGTCGAGCCGCTCATCGGCTTCTTCGTCAACACTCTCGTCTTGCGTGGCGACCTTCGGGGCGGGCCGTCGCTGCGCGAGCTCGTCGGCCGCGTGCGCGAGGCCACCCTCGCCGCCTACGCCCACCAGGACGTGCCGTTCGAACGGCTGGTCGAGGAGCTGGAGCCGGAGCGCGACACCAGCCGCTCGCCCCTGTTCCAGGTCCTGTTCGTCCTCCAGAACGCGCCCGCGGAGGCGCTCGATCTGCCCGGCCTGGTGTTCGAGCCGCTGGCCGTGGAGACCGGTACGTCGAAGTTCGACCTCACCCTGTCGATGGTGGAGGACCCGGCGCTCGGCGGCTCGGGGGGCGGCCTCGGCGGCTTCCTCGAGCTGTGCACCGAGCTGTTCGATCCGGCGACCGGCGAGCGCTTCCTCGGCCACTACCGGAACCTCCTGGAGGCGGCCGTCGAGACGCCCGACCGGAGCGTGGCGGCGCTCCCCCTGCTCACCCCCGGCGAGCGTGCCCAGCTCGTCGCGGACTGGACGACCCCGGCGCTCACCACCGCGCCGCCGGCGAGCCCGTCGATCCACCGGTTGGTCGCGGAGCGGGCCGCCGAGACGCCGGACGCCGTCGCCGTGGCCTCGAGCGAGGACCGGCTGACCTACGGCGAGCTCCACCGGTGCTCGGTCCGCCTGGCACGGCGCCTGAGGGCCCTGGGGGTGGGGGTCGAGACCCGTGTGGCGGTCGCCCTCGACCGCTCGCCGCTGATGCCCGTCGCCCTCCTCGGCGTCCTCGGGAGCGGCGGGGCGTACTTGCCGCTCGACCCGAGCCACCCGCCGGAGCGGCTGGCGATGATTCTCGAGGACGCGGCGCCCGCCCTGCTCCTCGCGGACGAGCGCTCGGAGACTTTGCTCGGGGATCTGCTCGGCGGCCCGGCAGGGATACGGATTCCGGTCCTCCGCGTCGACCGGCAGGAGGATGGCGACAGCGCGCCGGACGCGCTCTCCGAGGTGCCGGACGAGCCTGACCGCCTGGCCTACGTGATCTTCACCTCGGGCTCCACCGGGCGGCCGAAGGGGGTCCAGGTCTCCCACGGCGCGCTGTCCAATTTCCTCCGCTCCATGGTCGCCGCGCCGGGCCTCGCCGCCGCCGACAGCCTGCTGGCGGTGACCACGCTCTCGTTCGACATCGCGGGTCTCGAGCTCTTCGGTCCGCTCGGCGTCGGCGGCCAGGTGGTCCTCGCGTCGGACGAGGACGCCGCCGACGGCGTGCGGTTGGCCTCCCTGCTGGAGCGCTCCCGCGCCACCATCCAGCAGGCGACCCCCGCGACCTGGCGGCTGCTCCTCGACGCCGGCTGGACGGGGGCCCCCCACCTGAAGGCCCTGTGCGGCGGTGAGGCTCTGCCGCGGACGCTCGCCGACCGGCTGGCCGAGCGGGTGGCGAGCCTGTGGAACCTCTACGGCCCCACTGAGACCACCGTCTGGTCCGCGCGCCGGCCCGTCGCGGGCGGGGAGGGCGTGTCCAGGGGCTCCACCGGAGCGACGACCGTCCCGATCGGCGAACCGATCGACGCCACCGGCCTCGCGGTCCTCGATCCCCGGGTCGAGCCGGTGCCGGTGGGTGTGCCGGGTGAGCTGTGGATCGGCGGGGCGGGCCTGGCCCGAGGCTACCTGGGCGCTCCGGCGCTCACCGCCGAGCGTTTCGTGCCGGACCCGTTCTCGGAGCGACCGGGCGCCCGGCTCTACGGCACGGGAGACCTGGCTCGCCGGTTGCCGGACGGCGACCTCGAGTTCCTCGGTCGCCTCGACCACCAGGTCAAGGTCCGGGGCTTCCGCATCGAGCCAGGCGAGATCGAGGCGGCCCTCGCCTCCCATTCCGGTGTCGCCCAGGCGGTGGTGCTGGCCCGTGGCGAGGGGGTCGACCGGCGCCTGGTCGCGTACCTGGTACAGAAGGGCGGGGAGGGGGGAGAGGCACCGACGCCGACCGCTCTGCGGGAGCACCTCCGCGGGCGTCTGCCCGACTACATGGTCCCGGGCGCCTATGCCCTGCTCGATGCGTTCCCTCTGACTCCGAGCGGCAAGGTGGACCGCCGGGCGCTGGCGAGAATTGAGCCCGAGCGGCCGGGAGCGAGTGGTATCCGCGTGGCGGGCGGGGCGCCGTTCGTCGCGCCGCGCGACCCGGTGGAGGAGCTGATCGCCGGCATCTGGCAGGGCCTGCTGGGGGCCGAGCGGGTGGGGGTCCACGACAACTTCTTCGAGCTCGGCGGCCACTCCCTGCTGGCCACCCGGCTGGTCTCCCGCCTGCGCGAGGACCTCGGGGTCGAGCTCCCGGTCCGGCGCCTGTTCGACGGTCCCACCGTCGCCCATCTGGCGGCGGCGGTGCGCGATCTGCGCCGGGCCGGGGAGGCGGCCGGTGTGGCGGCTCTGCCGCCGATCGTGCCGGTGCCGCGCGACGACGACGCCCCCCTCTCCCACTCCCAGCTTCGCCAGTGGGTGCTCGACCGGTTGGAGCCCGGCAGCTCCGCCTACGACATCCACGAGGCGGTGCGCCTCCTCGGCCCCCTCGACCTCGCGGCCCTCTTCGGTGCCCTGGACCGGGTGGTCGAGCGTCACGAGGCGCTCCGCACGACCTTCCCGGTGGTCGCCGGCCGGCCGGCCCAGCGGATCGCTCCCAGCCTGTCGATGGTCTGGCCCCTGGTCGACCTCTCGGTGCTCGAGCCGGCGGCGGGCGAGGCGGAGACGCTCCGGCTGGCGGCGGCCGACGCCGGCCACTCGTTCGACCTCTCCCGCGGGCCGCTGTTCAAGGCGACTGTGGTCCGGCGGGCTCCGGCCGAGCACCTGCTCCTGGTCAACATGCACCACATCGTCTCGGATGACTGGTCGGTGGGGGTGTTGATCGGCGAGCTCGCCGCCCTGTACCGCGCCCGGGTGGCCGGCCGGCCGGAGGAGCTCCCCGCTCTGCCGGTCCAGTACGCCGACTACGCGGCCTGGCAGCAGAGCGAGGCGTTCGACGCGGCGATCGAGGCGGACCTCGAGTACTGGCGCGGACGCCTCGGCGAGGGCGTCCCGCCGCTCGAGCTGCCGACCGACCGGCCCCGGCCCGCGGAGCAGAGCTTCCGCGGCGCGGAGGTACCGGTGGCCCTCGGCGCGGAGCTCACGCGGGCGGTCGGAGAGCTGGCCGCCGGACACGGCGCGTCGCCGTTCATGGTGCTCCTGGCCGCCTTCCAGGCGTTGCTCGGTCGTTGGAGCGGACAAGGGGACCTGGCGGTCGGCACGTTCGTGGCGAATCGCACCCGCGAGGCGATCGAGCCGCTCATCGGCTTCTTCGTCAACACCCTGGTGCTCACCGGCAGGCCCGCCCCCGAGCGCACCTTCGGCGAGCTGCTGTCCGACGCCCGGGAGACGGCGCTCGGCGCGTACGCCCATCAGGATCTGCCCTTCGAGCGCCTGATCGAGGAGGTCCAGCCCGAGCGCACGCGGAGCCGCACGCCGCTCTTCCAGGTCATGCTCGTGCTGCTCAACAATCCGCGGCCGGAGGTCGAGCTGCCGGGCCTGGAGCTGGAGACGGTCCACGTCGGAACCCGCCGCTCCAACTTCGACCTCACCCTCTGGCTGTGGCCGGGAGAGGACGGTCTGGAGGGTGCCCTTCACTACGCCACCGACCTCTTCCGCCGGGCCACCGCTCGGCGGCTGGTCGACGGCCTGCGCGCTCTCCTGGCCGCCGCGGTTTCCGACCCGGGGCGGACGGTGGCGGAGCTGCCGATCCTCTCCCCGGCCGAGCACCACCAGGTGCTCGTGGCGTGGACCGACGGCGGGCCCGTCCCCGCGCCCTGGATGGGGGAGCCGTCCGCGCCGTTCGAGTCCGTCGCGACCCGGATCGCGGCGGTGGCCGCCGCGCGGCCCGACGCGGTGGCGGTCGTGTGCAACGGGGACGTCCTGTCCTACGGCGGGCTCCTCGCCCGGGCGGACCGGCTGGCACGACGGCTCCGGGGGCTGGGCGTGGGGCCGGAGGTCAAGGTCGGGCTGGCGATGGAGCGCTCGCCCGAGCTGATCGTGGCGCTCCTCGGTGTTCTCCGCGCCGGCGGCGCCTACGTTCCGGTCGACCCGGCCTATCCGGCCGAGCGCCTGGCCCTCGTGCTCTCGGACGCACGGATCGAGGTCCTGGTGACCGAGCGCCGGCTGGATGGCGTCGTCGCCGACGTGGGGGCCCGGCGGGTGTTCGTGGACGACCCGGACGGCGGGCCGGCCGCGCTCGCCGAGGCTTCAGCCCAAACCTCGCGGGAAATCCCGGGGGAGAGCCCGGCGGAGAGCCTGGCCTACGTCATCTACACCTCGGGCTCCACGGGCCGGCCCAAGGGCGTGCTCGTGCCCCAGAACCGGTTGGCCGCGTACACCGCCACCGCCGTCGCCCAGTACGGTATCGCTCCGGAGGATCGGGTTCTCCAGTTCGCCTCGGTCAGCTTCGACGCGAGCGTCGAGGAGATCTTTCCGGCCCTGGTCACCGGCGCGACGCTGGTTCTCCGCACCGAGTCGATGATCGCGACGCCGGCGCGATTCCTGGAGCGCTCGGCCGCCTGGGGCGTGAGCGTCCTCGATCTCCCCACCGCCTACTGGCACCAGCTCACCGCGGCGCTCGTGGCCGGCGAGGCCGAGCTGCCGCCGGGGGTGCGCCTGGTGATCCTGGGCGGCGAGAAGGCGCGGGCCGAGCGTTGGGCTGACTGGCACCGCGTGGTCGGGGTGGGCGCGCGGCTGGTCAACTCCTACGGGCCGACCGAGGGCACCGTCGTCGCCACCCTGGCCGAGCTCGGCGCGCCGGAGCCCGAGCCGGCGGCCCCCGCCGGCGTCCGCGAGGCTCCCATCGGCCGGCCGGTCGCCGGGGTGCGGACCTACGTGCTCGACCCGTGGGGCGTGCCTCAGCCCCCCGGCGTCCCGGGCGAGCTCCACCTGGGCGAAGCGGGCGTGGTCCGCGGCTACCTGGGCGATCCGGCGTCGACGGCGGGCCGGTTCGTCCCCGATCCGTTCTCGGGAACCGCGGGCGCCCGGCTCTACCGCACGGGCGACCTGGTCCGCTGGCTGCCGGACGGCCAGCTCGAGTTCGTCGGCCGCGTCGATCAGCAGGTCAAAGTGCGGGGCTTCCGGGTGGAGCCGGGGGAGATCGAGGCCGTCCTCGTCGAGCACCCGGCGGTGGCGGCGGCGGTGGTGGTGGCGTCGCGAGACCGGGCGGAGTCCGTCCGGCTGGTGGGGTACGTGGTCCCCGCGGTGCCGGCCGGCGCGGACGGGGCGGGGGAGGGATCCTTCGACCCGAGTGCCCTCCGGGCGTCTCTGCGCGACCGGCTCCCCGACTACATGGTGCCCGCCGTCCTGGTGCCCATCGACGCCCTGCCGCTGACCCCGTCCGGCAAGCTGGACCGCCGCCGGCTGCCGGAGGCCGACCAGGCCGTGGCCGAGGCGGGAGCAGGGTACGTCGCGCCCAGGACGCCGACCCAGGAGCTCCTCGCCGAGATCTGGGCGGAGATCCTGGGGCGCGAGCGGATCGGGTTGGAGGACGACTTCTTCGACCTGGGCGGGCACTCCCTGCTCGCGACCCAGATCGTCGCCCGGGTGGAGGACGCCTTCGGCGTCTCCCTCCCGCTCAGGGCCTTCTTCGACGCACCGTCGGTGGAGGAGCTGGCGGAGGTCGTCGACCGGGCCGACGACCAGGAGCTGCCGCCCCTCGTGCCGATCCCGCGGACCTCGGCGGTCCAGGACCTGCCGGTGTCGTTCTCCCAGGAACGGATCTGGTTCCTGGCCCAGCTCGACCCGACGAGCACCGCCTACCACGTGCCGAGGGCGCTACGTATCTCCGGGCGCTTCCAGCCCGCGGGGCTGGCCCGCGCCTACCGGGCCCTGTTCGACCGCCACGAGGTGCTGCGCGCCACCTTCCCGGAGGTGGCCGGCCGCCCGGTGCAGCGGGTCCACCCGCCAGGGGGCACGGTTCCGCTGCCGGTGATCGACCTTTCGGCTCTCCCCGACGGTCCCCGGGAAGTGGAGCTCGCCCGGCTGGTGCGCGCCGACGGCGCCAGGCTGTTCGACCTCGAACACGGCCCCCTGCTCCGTGCCAGCCTCGCCCTCCTGGCTCCGACCGAGCACGTGGTGATCCAGACCGAGCACCACCTGGTCCATGACGGCTGGGCGGAGGCGGTGATCCTGGGAGATCTACTGGAACTCTACGGTGCCTTCACCGAGGGCCGCCGCCCGGATCTGCCCGAGCTGCCCATCCAGTACGCCGACTTCGCCGCCTGGCAGCGCGGATGGTTGAGCGGCGAGGTCCTCGACGAGCAGATCGAGTTCTGGCGCTCCCACCTGCGGGGTGCGCCGCCGGTGTTGGAGCTGCCCTCCGACCGTCCACGGCCCGCCGTTCTCAGCTCCCGTGGGGACGCCCGCAACTTTCCCCTGCCCGCGCGCCTCACCCGCGCCATCGCCGCCCTCGGCCGGCGCGAGGGAACCACCCTGTTCATGGCGTCCCTGGCCCTCTTCGAGGCGCTGCTGGTCCGGCTCGCGGGCCGGGAGGACCTGGTGGTCGGCTCCGGCATCGCCAACCGGCGCCGGCGGGAGACCGAGGGCATGCTGGGGATGATCATCAACACCCTGGCTCTGCGCACCGACCTGTCGGGCGACCCGCCGGTCGACGAGACCCTCCATCGGGTCCGCGACGCCTGCCTGGGGGCATACGCCCACCAGGACCTGCCGTTCGATCACGTGGTCGAGGCGATCCGTCCGGAGCGGAGCCTCAGTCACGCGCCGGTCTTCCAGGTGGTGTTCGCGTTCCACGACGCGCGTTTCCCGGAGGTCGACCTGCCGGGCCTGGACGTGCGCCCCGCGGGCCTCCACAACCGCTCGTCCAAGTTCGACCTGGTCCTGATCTCCACCCCCTTGCCGGAGGAGGGCGCGCCGGCCGGCATGGAGCCGGGGGGTCTGTTGGTGCATGCCGAGTACAGCACCGACCTGTTCGACGACACCACCATCGCCCGCTGGATCGGCCATCTGGAGACCCTCGCCGAGGCCGCCGTGGAGCGTCCGGACGCGCGGCTCTCGGAGCTTCCCCTGCTGAGCCGGACCGAGCGCTGGCAGCTCACCGGCGAGTGGGCCGTCGGCCCGGCGGCCGAGCCCGTGGGGTTCGAGCTCGAAGCAGGGAGCACGGCCCCCCTCGCGGCTCCCGACCTCTTCCGGGCCGTCGCCGCTCGCGTGCCGGACGCCATCGCCCTCGAGCTGGCGGACCGGGCCCTGAGCTACGGCGAGCTCGGCCGCCGCGCGGAGGCGCTCGCCGCGGAGCTCCGCGGCGCCGGCGTGGGGCCGGAGTCGATCGTCGCCCTCTTCCTCGACCGCTCGCTGGAGATGGTGGTCGCCCTGCTCGGGGTGCTCGAGACGGGGGCCGCCTACCTGCCGGTCGATCCGTCCTACCCGGAGGACCGGATCACCTACCTGATCGAGGACTCGTCCGCCGCCGTGGTGCTGACCGCCGGCGAGCCGGCCGAGCGGCTTCCCGGCATGGTGGGGGAGGGGCTCCAGATCATCCGTCTGGACGACCCCACGCGGTCCTCGGCGACCGGTCCGGCGGCCCCGCGTTCGCCAGGCCGGTCGGCGGCGATCGATCCTCTGCAGTCCGCGTACGTGATCTACACCTCGGGCTCCACGGGCCGGCCGAAGGGTGTCGCCGTGACCCACCGGGGCCTCTCCAACCTCACGCGGGCTCAGCACGGGGTCCTCGGGCTCGCCCCGGGGCACCGCGTCCTCCAGTTCTCCGCCCTGAGCTTCGACGCGTCGGTGTGGGAGATCGTCCTCTCGCTGACGGCGGGCGCCACTCTGGTTCTGGCCTCCCGCGACGCTCTGATGCCCGGTGACGGCCTGGGCGACCTGCTGGCCGACCGGCGGGTCACCACCCTCACGCTGCCGCCTTCGGCCCTGGCCGTGCTGCCGGAGCGGGAGCTGCCCGCCCTCGAGACGCTGGTGGTGGCGGGCGAGGCCTGCACTCCGGAACTTGTGGCCCGCTGGGCCCCCGGACGGCGGTTCGTCAACGCGTACGGACCCACGGAGAGCACCATCTGCGCCAGCGCGGCGCGGATCACGGGGGAGCACGACCGCACACCGGTCGGCCGCCCGCTCCGTGGGGTGCGCACCTATGTCGTCGACCCCCGGGGTGCGCCGTGCCCCACCGGCGTTGCGGGCGAGCTCCTGGTGGGCGGTGCTGGCGTCGCCCGGGGCTATCTCGGTCGCCCGGGGCTGACCGCCGAACGCTTCGTGCCCGATCCTTTCTCGGCTCGTTCCTCCATCGGGGGCGACGGTGACGCCCTGGCGGGCGAGCGCGCCTACCGCACCGGCGACCTCGCCCGCTGGCTGCCCGGGGGAGAGCTCGAGTTCCTGGGCAGGATCGACCAGCAGGTCAAGGTGCGCGGGTTCCGCATCGAGCCCGCCGAGGTGGAGGCCGCCCTGCGCCAGGAGGACGGCGTGGGCGAGGCGGTGGTCGTGGCGCGGGGCTCGGGGGCCGACGCGCGGCTGGTCGCCTACGTGGCTCCGAAGGCCGCCATGGGCGGCCCTGTCCGGCTGGCAAAAGACGCCCTCCGCCGCTCCCTGTCCGCCCGGCTACCCGAGCACCTGGTGCCGTCGGTCCTGGTGGTCCTCGCGGAGCTGCCGCGGACGCCGGCCGGGAAGATCGACCGGCGGTCGCTGCCGGTTCCGGACCTCGACCGGAGCGCTCCCGGGCGGGCCTTCGTCGCCCCTCGCGATCCGACGGAGGAGATGATCGCCGCCCTCTGGCGGGAGGTGCTGGAGGTCGAGCGGGTCGGGGTCCACGACGACTTCTTCGACCTGGGCGGGCATTCGCTCCTCGCCACCCGGCTGCTCGCGCGCCTGCGCCGCGCCGCCGGAGCTGCGTTGCCGGTGCGCGAGCTGTTCGACGCGCCGACCGTGGCCGGCCTCGCCGAGGCCGTGCGGCGGGCGCGCCTGCGCGGCAGCCGGCCGGAGGCGCCGCCGCTCGAGCCGGTGGCGCGCTCCGGAGAGCTGCCGCTCTCCTACTCCCAGCAGCGCGTCTGGTTCGTCGAGCAGCTCGAGGGCCAGTCGCTCTACGGCCTGCCGGTCGCCGTGCGGCTCGACGGCGCGCTCGACCCGACGGCCCTCGCCGCCAGCCTGGCCGAGATCGTCCGGCGCCACGAGGCGCTGCGCACCCGCTTCCCGGCGACCGGCGGTCGCCCCGTCCAGGTGATCGATCCGCCGCCGTCGCCGCCGTCGCTGTTGTTGCCGGTGGTCGACCTGAGCGCGATCGGAGCCGAGGACGGAGCCGCGCCGCCCGTCCGCTCGCGGGAGGTCGCCCGGCTCGCCGCCCGCGACGCGCGCCGGCCGTTCGACCTTGCCCGCGGGCCCCTCGTGCGGGCCACCCTGGTGCGCCTGGCCGCGGACCGCCACGTGGCACTGGTCTCCATGCACCACATCGTCTCGGACGGCTGGTCGATGGGGGTCTTCCTGCGCGAGCTGGCGGCGCTCTACGGGGCGCTGCTCCGGGGCGAGCCGTCGCCGCTGCCCGAGCTGCCGGTCCAGTACGCGGACTACGCCGCCTGGCAGCGCGCGTGGCTCGACGGCCCGGTGCTGGAGGCCGAGCAGGCCTACTGGGCCGAGCGCCTGGCCGGTCTCGAGCCCCTCGAGCTGCCCACCGACCGCCGGCCGCGGGAGAGCGCGCCGGTGCGCGCCGGGGACGTGCGGTTCCGACTGCCGGAGCCGCTCGCGGCGCGCATCGTGCGCCACTCCCAGGAGCGCGGCAGCAGCCTGTTCATGACGTTGCTGGCGGGGCTCCAGACGCTCCTCCACCGCCACACCGGGGCCACCGATGTGGCGGTTGGATCGCCGGTCGCGGGGCGCGGCCGGGAGGAGATCGAGGGGCTGATCGGCTTCTTCGTCAACACCCTGATCCTGCGCTCCGACCTGAGCGGGGAACCGAGCTTCGAGACTCTGGGAGAGCAGGTCCGGGAGACCGTTCTGGCCGCCTACGACCACCAGGACCTGCCCTACGACAAGGTGGTCGAGAGCCTCCGGCCGGCCCGCGACGCGCGCGGTGCCCGGCGGGCGGCGGCGCAGGTCGAGGTGATGTTCAGCCTGCACAACCAGCCCATGCCCGAGATGGAGCTCCCCGGGCTCGCCTTGAGCCCCCTCGACTCGAACGAGGAGGGGCTCGACCTACGTACCGAGCACGCCCTCGCGGTACGGCTCTGGCAGCGCGACGGCACCCTGGCCGGGGCGTTCGGGTACCACACCGGTCTGTTCGACCGCACGACGGCCGCCCGCTGGCTCGGGCACTTCCTGAACCTCCTCGCCGGGGCCGTCGAGGAACCGGAGCGACCGATCGGCGCGCTCTCTCTGATGAGCGCGGCGGAGCGCCACCAGGTGACGGTCGAGTGGGGAAGCGAGACGGGCGCTTCGGCGGGGGCTCGCATCCTCGGCCCGGGGAACGAGCCGGCGCCGATCCGAATCTGGGGCCGGGTGACGGAGTTGGCGGAGGACGGCGCCGACCGGGTCCGGTGGTCGCCCTTCGGCGAGGTGGAGCGCCCGGAGCCGGACAGTGTGGCCGGGGAGGGGGAGCCGTCGGCGCGGGAGGCGTCCGCCGCGGAGCCGGTCGAGCGCCGGAGGGACGAGCTGTCCGGCCGCATCGGCGGCCTGTCCGAGGCCAAGCGGCGGCTCCTCGAGCAGCGTCTCGGCCGACTGCGTGGAGACGCGGCTGCGCGCCCCGTACGGGCTCCCAAGGCCGACGGTCCGGCGGGCACGGGCTCGGCGCTCGTCCGCCTGGAGCCGGGTCGGGCCGGGGCCGGGCGCCCGCCGCTGGTCCTCGTCCACCCCCTTTCGGGGGAGGTCTTCTGCTACCGCGAGCTGGCACGCTCCCTGGCGGCGATCGCCCCCGGCCAGCCGGTCCACGCCCTGGAGGCGAGCGCCTCAGGGCTGGAGAACGGTGCGCTCGATCTCGCGGAGATCGCGGAGCGCCACGTGGAGACCCTCCGCCGCGCCGTTCCGGACGGACCCTACCTGCTCGCCGGCTGGTCGTTCGGGGGCGTCGTGGCGTTCGAGATCGCCCGACAGCTCCGCGCCGCCGGGAGTGAGGTCCCTCTGCTCGCCCTGTTCGACAGTTGGGTCCCGGTGGACGACGGCGGGGCGGGCGAAGCAGACGGCCCGGACGCTCTGGTCGATCGCCTGCCGGATCTACCCGCCGGGCTCGACCCCGCCCGGGTGGAGCGCACCGTCGCCCTCTACCGGGCCCAACTCAAGGCTCTGCGCTCGTACCGCCCCGGGGTCTACCCGGGAGCGGTCACCCTGTTCCGCGCCGAGCACACGGAGCCGGAGGCCCTGGCGCGTCCGTCCAACGGGTGGGAGCCGTTCGTCGAAGGGGGCCTGGAGCTGCTTTCGGTCGCCGTGTCCCACCACGAGATGTTGAGCCTCCCCGGGGTGCAGGAGCTGGCCGCGAAGCTCCGGCCCTGTCTCGAGCGCGTCGTCACTTCACAACAGGGGGCCGTCCATGAGTGAAGCGACCCTCACGGACGTGACGCGCGGCCTCCTCCACAGTCCGTTCGAGCTCCGTGCCGTGGAAGCTCCGGGGGCCCTCGCCCTGGCCGCCGGCGGACGGTCCCTGACCTACGGTGAGCTCGACGCGCGGGCCGAGCGGCTCGCCGGCCATCTCGTCCGGCTCGGCGTCGGGCCGGAGAGCCTGGTGGGGATCTGTGCCTCCCGCTCGCCCGAGATGGTGATCGGAATCCTCGGTGTGCTCAAGGCGGGAGCCGCCTATGTCCCCCTCGACCCGGAGTATCCGGAGAGCCGTCTCGCCTTCATGCTCGAGGACAGCGGGGCGACGGTGGTTCTCACCGAGGAGAGCCTGGTCGGCTCCCTCCCCGGAGCGGCCGGGCGCCGGACGGTCCTGCTCGACGCCGAGCCGCCGGCGGACGAGGGGCGGTCCGGGTCTCGGGAGGAGCCGAAGGCGCGCAAGGCGGCGACGGCGCGCCCCGGAAACCTCGCCTACCTGATCTACACCTCCGGCTCCACAGGCTGGCCCAAGGGGGTCGCCATCGAGCATCGGAGCGCCGTCGCCATGGTGCGGTGGGCGCTTGGCGTGTTCGGCCCGACCGATCTCGCCGGGGTGCTGTTCTCCACCTCCATCTGCTTCGACCTGTCGATCTACGAGCTGTTCGTCCCCCTGGCGGCGGGCGGCACCGTGGTGCTCGCCGCCGACGCCCTGGAGCTCCCCACGCTGCCCGCCGATCCTCCGGTGACCCTGATCAACACCGTGCCGTCGGCGATGAGCGAGCTCGTATCGACGGGCGGCGTGCCGGAGACGGTGCGCACCGTCAACCTCGCCGGCGAGCCTCTGCGGCGACCGCTGGTCGACCGCGTCTACCGCCAGACCCGTGCCGAGAGGGTCTTCAACCTCTACGGGCCGTCCGAGGACACGACCTACTCGACCTTCGCCGAGATCGCGCGGCAGGACAGCGAGGCCCCGTCCATCGGTCGGCCGGTGACCGGGACCCGGGCCGTGCTCCTCGATCCGCTCGATCCGGAGAGCCACCCGGTCCGTCCCGGCGAGGTCGGGGAGCTGTTGCTGGGGGGGACGGGGCTCGCCCGGGGCTACTTCCGGCGGCCGGCGCTCACCGCCGAGCGTTTCGTGCCCGACCCGTTCCCGCCGGGGGAGGGGGCCGCTCCGGGTGGGCGCCTCTACCGCACCGGCGACCTGGCCCGTGCCCTTCCGGACGGCCGCCTGCACTTCCTGGGCCGGGCCGACCACCAGGTGAAGATCCGGGGTTTCCGGATCGAGCTGGGCGAGGTGGAGACGGCGCTCCTCGGCCATTCGGCGGTGGGGGAGGCCGTGGTGACCGCCCGCGAGGGGGCGGGCGGGCAGATGTTGGTGGCCTACGTCACCGCCGCGGGTGGGGGCACGCCGCCCCCCGGGCCGGAGGCGCTGCGCACCGCCCTGGGGCACAGCCTGCCCGACTACATGGTGCCGTCCCTGTTCGTGGTTCTGGACGCCCTGCCGCGCACGCCGAACGGCAAGGTGGACCGCAGGGCGCTTCCCGTGCCGGAGGCCGGAGCGGGGGAGGAGCTCGAGCCGCCGGCGACGCCCACCGAGGAGGCGCTGGCGCGGATCTGGGCCGAGGTCCTGGAGATCGGCACCGTCGGTAGGAGCAGCCACTTCTTCACCCTGGGCGGCCACTCACTGCTCGCCACCCGCGTCGTCTCCCGGGTGCGCGAAGCGTTCGGGGTCGAGCTGTCGATGCAGGCGCTGTTCGACGCGCCGACGCTGCGGGAGCTCGCCGCTCGTGTGGACGCGCTGGCCGACGAGGAGGGAGAGGCGCGCGCCGTCCTGCCGCCCCTGATCCGGCGGGGGGACCGGGAGGCCCCCGTCTCCCTGTCGGCGCCGCTCTCGTTCGCCCAACAACGTCTCTGGATTCTCGATCGGCTCCAGCGCGAGTCCGTCGCCTACAACCTGCCGTCCGCCTTCCGACTGGAAGGCGCCCTCGACCGGCGCGCCCTCGCCGGCGCCCTGGCCGAGATCGTCCGCCGGCACGAGGCGCTCCGCACCCGGTTCGAGGAGCTCGACGGCGAGCCGGTGCAGCGGATCGATCCGCCTTGCCCTCTGGTGCTGCCGGTGATCGATCTGGGCGGCCTGCCGGCGGAGCGGCGAAGGGCCGAGACCGTGCGCCTGGTGCGGGCCGAGGCACACCGGCCGTTCGACCTGGCGCGCGGGCCGCTGGTGCGGGCCGCGCTGGTCGCCACGGACGCCTCGGGCACGGACCACCTCCTCCTCCTCTGTCTCCACCACATCGTGTCGGACGGCTGGTCCCAAGGGGTGATGAACCTGGAGCTGGCGGCCCTGTATCGGTCCCATCGCGACGACCGGCCGTCTCCGCTCGAGCCCCTCCAGGTGCAGTACGCCGACTTCGCGGTCTGGCAGCACGGGTGGCCGGAGTCGGTGTTCGAGGACCAGCTCGCCTACTGGCGGGGGCGCCTCGAAAGCCACGCCGTGCTCGAGATCGTCGGCGACCGGCCCCGGCCGCCGATCCAGAGCTTCCGCGGGGCGGTGGAGCGCTTCGAGATCGATCCGGTGCTGGTGGAGGAGGTCAAGCGCCTGGCGCGCGAGGGCGCCGCGACGCCGTTCATGGTGCTGCTGGCGCTCTTCCAGGTCCTCATGTTCCGCTCCTCGGGCCAGGACGATCTGGTCATCGGCGTCCCCGTGGCCAATCGGGGCCAGGGGGAGATCCAGGGCCTGGTCGGCTTCTTCGTCAACCTTCTGGCACTGCGCACGGATCTCTCGGGCGGTCCCGGTTTCCGGGAGCTGCTCCGCCGGGTGCGCGCGACGTCGATCGAGGCCTTCGACCACCAGGACCTCCCGTTCGAGCGGCTGGTCGAGGAGCTCCGCCCGGAGCGAGACCTGTCCCGCAACCCGATCTGCCAGGTGGCGTTCCAGCTCCTGGACCGGGCGGTTCCCCGGCCCGACCTGGCGGGGCTCCGGGTGAGCGTGCCGGACGTGCCCTTCGAGACCACCCGGTTCGATCTGGGTCTGACCATCACCGAGGCCGACGGACGGCTGACCGGGGCGCTCGAGTACGCGAGCGATCTCTTCGACCGGACGACCGCGCGCCGGACCGTCGGCCATCTGCTCTGTCTGCTCCGCGGGGTGGCCGACGACCCGGACCGGCCGTTGGGCGAGCTGCCGCTCCTCACCGCCGCGGAGCGCCACGCCCTGCTCGTCGAGCCGGCAGGGCCTCTGATGCCGGGGGGTGGTGACCCTCTTCGGGGGGCGGTCCACGCGGAAGTGGTGCGCCGTGCCGGACGCGCTCCGGACGTGGTGGCCGTCGCGATGGACGGCCAGGTGCTCTCCCTCGGCGAGCTCGACCGACGCTCGGCGCGGCTGGCGGCGGAGCTTCGAGCTCTCGGCGCCGGTCCGGAGACCGTGGTCGGCGTCTGCCTGGAGCGCTCGGTCGACCTGGTGGTGGCTCTGCTCGCCACGCTTCGGGCCGGGAGCGCCTACCTGCCCCTCGACCCCGCCGACCCGGACGAGCGGCTGACCTTCATGGTGAAGGACGCTTCCGTGCCGCTGGTCGTCTGCCGGTCCGGGCGGTCTCGGGCCTTCGGCTCCGGCCCCGGCCGCCTGCTGGTGTCCCCCGGAGGCGCCGGGGCGGAGCGGGCCTCGTCGCGGCCGGCTGGGGAGGGGATCGACCCTGCGGTCGGCTCCGACCACCTGGCCTACGTCATCTACACCTCCGGCTCCACCGGCAGGCCGAAAGGGGTCGGGGTCGGCCACGGCGGTCTGGCCAACCTGGTCGCCTGGCACCGGCGGGCCTTCGGCCTGACCGAGGCCGACCGGAGCACCCAGCTCGCCCAGGTCGGCTTCGACGCGTCGGTCTGGGAGGTCTGGTCCGCGCTCGGCAGCGGCGCCACGCTCCACCTGCCGCCGGATGAGGTGCGCTCGGTGCCCGAGGCGCTCCGGGACTGGCTGGTCGCCCGCGGGATCACGGTCAGCTTCGTTCCGACGCCTCTCGCCGAGGCGCTGCTCGCCCTGCCCTGGCCCCGGGGCGTGGCGCTTCGCGCCCTGCTGACCGGCGGCGACCGGCTCCACGGGCCGCCGCCCGAGGGCCTGCCCTTCACCCTGATCAACGACTACGGCCCGACCGAAGCGGCCGTGGTGGCCACCTCGGCCCCGGTGCCGGCGGCGACCGCGCCGGGAGCCGCGGCCGAGCGGGTGGCGGCACAGCGCGGCCCGTCCATCGGCCGGCCGATCGACGGCGTCCGTGTCGACGTGCTCGACGCCCGGCTCCTGCCGGTCCCGCTGGGGATCCCGGGAGAGCTCTCGATCACCGGGGCGGGCCTCGCCCGCGGCTACCTGGGGCGGCCCGGGCTGACCGCCGAGCGGTTCGTGCCGAGCCCCGTCCCGTCGGCCCAAGCCCCGGGGGCACGGCTCTACCGGACCGGCGACCTGGTGCGCCGGCTCCCCGACGGCACGTTCGACTTCCTCGGCCGGGTCGACCGGCAGGTGAAGGTCCGGGGCTTCCGGATCGAGCCGGAGGAGGTGGAGTCGGTGCTTGCGGCGCACCCGGAGGTGCGGGAGGCGGCGGTGGTGGTGCACGAGGACGGGGTCGGGAGCGGGCGCCTGGTCGCCTATCTGGTGCCGACAGGCGGTGGAGGCTCCGGCGCCGGCGCGTGGACACCGGCGGCGGACGCTCTACGGGCGTTCCTTCGCCGGGAGCTTCCGGACTCCATGGTGCCGTGGGTGTTCGTCCCTCTCGAGCGCCTGCCGACGACCTCGAGCGGCAAGGTCGACCGCCGGGCGCTCGAACGCCTTGAGCTACCCGCCGCGGACACCCCCGACGGCGATGACACGGCGGCTCCTCAGACCGAGACCGAAGAGCTGTTGGCCGGGATCTGGAGCCGCGTGCTGGGAGTCGATCGGATGGCGCCGTCGGCCGACTTCTTCGAGCTGGGAGGACACTCACTCCTGGCGGCCCAGGTCGTCTCGAGGATCCGGGACGTCTTCGAGGTGGAGGTTCCCCTCGGCGCGCTGTTCACCGAATCGACCCTGGCCGGCACCGCCCGGCGGGTGGAGGAGCTGCAACGGGAGCGCGCCGGCTCGAGCCTGCCGCCGCTCGTGCCCGCCGAGCCCACGGCTGGCGGGGCCGGCGGCGACCGGCGGCGCCCGCTCTCCTACGCCCAGCAGCGCCTCTGGTTCCTGGCCCGCCTGGACCCGGACGACCCGACCTACAACATTCCGATCGTGCTGCGCCTCCGGGGCGCCCTCGACCGGCGGGCCCTGGCCCGTGCGCTGGCCGGGGTCGTGCGCCGTCACGAGACGTTGCGCACGCGCTTTCTCGAGGGCCCGGACGGTCCCTACCAGGAGGTCCTGGACCCTCCGGGAAGCGAGTGTTCGCACCTCGTTCTGGTCGACCTCGGAGGGTTGCCCCGGGCGGCGCGCGACCGGGAGGCCGAGCACCTGAGCCGCCGGGAGGCTTGGCGTCCTTTCGACCTCGCGCGGCCGGCGGGGGGAAGCCTGCTGCGCTCGCTGCTGGTCGCGACCGATCCCGCCCGGCGCGAGCACCTCCTGCTCCTCACCATGCACCACATCGCCTCGGACGGCTGGTCTCAGGCGGTCTTGCACCGGGATCTCTCGGCGCTTTACCGCGTGCACCGCAACGAGGGCTCCACCGGAAGCGACGCGCCCGACCTGCCCGCGTTGCCGGTCCAGTACGCCGACTTCGCGACCTGGCAGCGGAGCTGGCTCGAGGGCGAGGCCCTGGAGCGGCAGCTCGAGTTCTGGCGCAACCAGCTCGCCGGAGTCGAGCCGGTGCTCGAGCTCCCCACCGACCGGCCACGCCCGCCGGTGCGTACCTTCCGCGGCGCCAACTCCCCGGTGGCGGTGGCGCCCGAGCGCCTGAGCGCCCTGCGCGGCCTCGCGCGGCGCCAGGGTGTGACGCTCTTCATGACGCTCCTGACCGGCTTCCAGGCGGTGCTCGGCCGCTACACCGGCAGGAGCGACGTGCTCGTCGGCACCGCGGTCGCCAACCGCAACCACTCGGCGATCGAGGAGCTCATCGGCTTCTTCGTCAACGCCCTGGTGATGCGTGGCGAGCTCGGCGGCGACCCCCGGTTCGCGGAGCTCCTGGAACGCACACGCAAGAGGGCGCTCGCGGCGTACGGCCATCAAGATCTCCCGTTCGAACGCCTGGTGGACGAGCTCAGCCCGGAGCGGAACCTGAGCCACCAGCCGCTGATCCAGGTGATGTTCGGGCTCCAGAGCTCGGCGCCCGCGCCGATCGAGCTCGACGGCGTCGCCGCCGAGGAGGTCGACCTGGCCGGGGCGGTCGCCCGGTTCGACCTGACCCTGCTGCTCTTCGACGACGGCACGTCGCTGCGTGGAGTCTTCGAGTACAACACCGATCTTTTCGACGCCGCCACCGTCCACCGCCTGGCCGGTCACCTGGAGACCCTCCTGGGAGCGGGGGCGGAGAGCCCGACGGAGCGCCTCTCGAGGCTTCCCTTGCTGAGCCCGGCCGAGCGGCAGCAGCTTCTCGGCGAGTGGAACGACACCCGGGCTCCGTACCGCCGGACGGTGACGATCGAGCAGCTCTTCGCCGAACGGGCCTCTCGCCAGCCGGACGCGATCGCGGTCCTCTGGAAGGGCCGAGCGCTCTCGTACCGGGAGCTCGCCGAGCGGGCCCACCGGCTGTCGGCTCTGCTCCACGAGCGCGGCGTTCGCCGGGGCTCGGCGGTCGGCATCTGGATGGAGCGCTCCCTGGACATGGTGGTGTCGGTCCTCGCCGTGCTGGAGGCGGGGGGCTTCTATCTGCCCCTGGACGCCGCCTGGCCGAGCGACCGGGTCGAGGGAGTGCTCTTCGGGCACCGCGCGCCGGTGTTGCTGACTCGGAGCGAGCGGCTGTCGGACGTCCTCGGGCTCCAATGGCGGCTCCCCGCGCTCACCGACGTGGTCTGTCTCGACGTCGAGGGCCCCGAGCCGCCCCCGGAGCCACTCGACGTGGAGTCCGTCCGGGCGCTCTGGGACTTCATCGCCGAGCGCGCCGTCGACCGGGAGAGCGCCGGCGGTTTCGTCAGTAGCTTCACGGGGGAGGCGTTCTCGCCGGCGGAGGTCGACGAGTACCGGGATCGGGTGCTGGCCCTCGCCGAGCCGTTCGTGGCGCCGGATGCGCGCGTGCTGGAGATCGGCTGCGGCTCGGGGCTGATCCTCTGGGAGCTGGCGCCCCGTGTCGGGCGATACGTCGGCGTCGACCCCTCGGTGCGGACCCAGGAACGGAATCGGGAACGGGTCGCGGAGCTCGGGGCCGAGGGGCTGGATCTGGAGCTCGTCACCGGCTTCGCCCACGAGCTCGACGCGGCGGTGCCCGCGGACGGCGAGCCGTTCGATCTGGTCCTCCTCGCGAGCACGGTTCAGTTCTTCCCCGGGCCGCGCTATCTCGAGCGGGTCCTGGGCGAAGCCCTCCGCCGTCTCGCGCCGGGCGGCGCCGTGGTGGTGGCCGACGTCATGGACGCCCGACGCCGGGGCGAGCTCGAAACCGCGATCGCCGAGCATGCGGCAGGCCAAAGCGGACCCTCCGCCGGCCGCTCCACCCAGGGCGACGAGCTGTTCCTGGACGAGGGGAGCTTCCTCGATTTCGCGGTGCGCCATCCGGAGGTGGGGGGCGTCGAGATCGCCCATCGAGAGGAAGGGTTCACCAACGAGCTGGGCTACCGCTACGACGTGGTCCTGCGCAAGGCACCGGCCGGCGCCCAAGTGCCGGCCGTGCCGGCCGAGCCCGTCAAGCGCTTGTGGACGGGCTGGCACCTGGCACGGCTCGCCACCGCCGGAGCGGCCCCGCCGGTGGCCGGGCCCGACGATCTGGCGTACGTCATCTACACCTCCGGCTCGACCGGCACGCCCAAGGGAATCGTCGTTCAGCACCGGCCGGTGGTGAACCTCATCGAGTGGGTCAACCGGACCTGCGGCATCGGTCCGGGGGACCGGCTGCTCTTCGTCACCTCCTTGTGCTTCGACCTGTCGGTCTACGACCTGTTCGGAGTGCTGGCGGCCGGCGGCACGATCCACGTCGCGCCGGAGGAGGCCCTGCGTGATCCGGAGGAGCTGCTCCGTCTGCTTCGAGAGGGAGGAGTGACCGTCTGGGACTCGGCTCCGGCGGCCCTCCAGCAGCTCGCCCCTCTGATGGCGCCGGCCCCGGGCGGCGAGGCACCGCCTCCGCTGCGGCGGGTCCTGCTCTCCGGCGACTGGATTCCCGTCGCCCTGCCGGACCGGGTCCGGGCGGCCTTTTCCGGCGCGCGGGTGGTGAGCCTGGGCGGCGCCACCGAGGCCACTGTCTGGTCCAACTGGTACCCGGTCGAGAGAGTCGATCCGGAGTGGGCGAGCATCCCGTACGGCCGGCCGACCTCCAACGCCCGGTACCACGTGCTGAGCGGGGCGATGGAGCCCTGCCCGGCCGGGGTCCCCGGGGACCTCTACATCGGCGGCGAGTGCCTGTGCACCGGCTACGCCCACCAGCCGGCGCTCACCGCCGCCCAGTTCGTGCCCGACCCGTTCGCGGACCGGGCCGGAGCGCCCGGAGCGCGGCTCTACCGCACGGGCGACCGGGCCCGCCACTTCCCGGACGGCACCCTGGAGTTCCTCGGGCGCACGGACCACCAGGTCAAGATCCGGGGCTTCAGGATCGAGCTGGGCGAGATCGAGGTGACCCTGGAGCGCCATCCGGCGGTGCGCCAGGCGGTGGTCCTCGCGCGGCCGGCGCCCGGAGGCGATCGTCGCCTGGTGGCCTACGTCGAGCCGGCCGGCGGGGACGAGCCCGAGCCCGGCGCCCTGCGCGACCATCTGCGCCAGAGCCTTCCCGAGTACATGGTGCCGGCCGCGTTCGCCCGCGTCGCGGCCATGCCGGTGACGGCCAACGGCAAGGTCGACCGCAAGGCGCTGGCAGAGACCGATCCGGCGCCGGAGACCGCCGCAGGAGGCGAGTCCGGCGCCCCGACCACGCCGGTCCAGGAACTGATCGCCGAGCATTGGACCCGGATCCTCGGGCTCGAGCGGGTCGGGGTTCGCGACAACTTCTTCGAGCTGGGAGGGCACTCCCTCCTCGCCACGCAGGTGGTGGCCCGGCTGCGTGAGAGCTTCGGGGTGGAGGTGCCGCTGCGCACCCTGTTCCAGAAGCCGACGGTGGCCGAGCTGGCGGCGGCGGTGGAAGCTTCGCGGGGTGCGCCGGCGGCGCTGTCGGCCCCGCCGATCGTCCCCCTGCCCAGGGACGCGCGCGCGGAGCCGCTCCCCTTGTCGTTCTCCCAGCTTCGGCTCTGGTTCCTGACGCGGATCGACCCGCGGTCGGCGGACTACAACCTGCCTCTGTCGTTGCGGTTCGCCGGGCCGCTCGAGCCCGTCAGGCTCGCGCGGGCGCTCGTAGCGGTCACCGAGCGCCACGAGGTCCTGCGCACCACCTTCCGCGCCCCCGGCGGGCGGCCCGAGCCGGTGATCCACCCCCGTGTCGACCTGCCGCTGCCGGTGATCGATCTCTCCGCCCTTCCGGAGCCGGCGCGCGCGGTGGAGAGCCGACGGTTGGTGGCGGAGGACGTCCACCGGCCGATCGACCTGGCGGTGGCGCCGCTCCTCCGGACGGCGCTCCTGCGGCTCGCACCCGGTGCCCGGGAGTCCGATGCCGAGCACCTGCTGCTGCTGACCGTCCACCACATCGTGTTCGACGGCTGGTCGCTGGGCATCCTCACCACCGAGCTCGCCGAGCTGTACGACGCCCTCGGCACGGGCCGGCCGGCCGTGCTGCCGAGCCTGGAGGTCCAGTACGCGGACTTCGCCCACTGGCAGCGGACCTGGCTCGACGGCGAGATCCTGGACGAGCAGCTCCGCTACTGGCGCTCCCGGTTGGAGGGGGCGCCGCCGCTCCTCGCCCTGCCCACCGACCGGGCCCGTCCCGCCGTCCAGAGCTACCGGGCGGGCTCGGAGACGTTCACCCTGCCCTCCGCCCTCGCCGATCGTCTCCGGCGACTCGCCTCGGGCGAAGGCTCGACGCTGTTCATGGTGCTCCTGGCGGCCTTCGAGCTCCTGCTCTACCGCTACACCGGGCAGAGCGACTTCAACGTCGGCACCTTCGTCGCCAACCGCCGGTGGCAGGAGATCGAGAAGCTGGTCGGGTTCTTCGTCAACACCCTCGTGCTGCGCGGAGACCTGTCGGGCGCGCCGACCTTCCGCGAGCTGCTGGGGCGGGTGCGGGGGACCACCTTGGAGGCGTTCGAGCACCAGGAGCTTCCGTTCGAGCGCCTGCTGGAGGAGGTGGACACCCACCGGGACCTATCGCGGACCCCCCTCTTCCAGGTCATGTTCGGGCTTCAGAACTTCGCCGTGCCCACGGCGCGCGCCGGCGGGCTGGAGATCGAGTCGGTCGACCTGTTCGAAGAGGGGCGGGCCAACGCGGACCTGGCGCTCTGGATGTGGGAGGAGGATGGGGGGCTGTGGGGCTGGCTGCAATACAACAGCGACCTCTTCGACGCCACCACCGCGCAGCGTGTGAGCGGTCACCTCCGCGGGGTGCTCGAAGGCCTGGCCTCCGATCCCGACCTTCGCGCGTCCGACGTGCCCATGCTGTCGGCGGCCGAGCACCATCAGGTGCTGGTGGAGCAGGGCGGGTGGCGCGCGCACCCTCGGGGTCCTGCGGAGGCCGCGACCGCCCCGGTCATGGTCACCGCGGTCGGGGAGTTTCTCCGGCAGGCGGCCGAGGCACCGGACGCCGCGGCCCTGGTCTGCGGAGAGGCGACGCTCTCCTACGGCGCCCTCGAGCGCCGTAGCCGGCAAGCCGCCTGGCGGCTCGCGGCCGGTGGGGCGGCGCCGGAGACGGTGGTCGGGCTCTGCCTGGAGCGGGGGATCGACCAGATGGTGGCGCTCCTGGGCATCCTCCGCGTGGGGGCGGCTTACCTGCCCCTCGACCCGGAGGTGCCCGCCGAGCGGCTCGCGTTCGTGCTCGAAGACGCGGGGGCGGTGGCGTTGATCGCCCGGCCCGAGCTGGCCGAGCGGCTCGAGGGCTTCGACGGAGCGCGGCTCGTCCCCGGGGAGCTCGTGGTCGGCGGAGTTTCAGACGAGCCCGCCGCGGCGCCGGCCGGCGCCCTCGCCTACGTCATCTACACCTCCGGGTCGACCGGCACGCCCAAGGGCGTCCAGATCGACCGGCGGTCCCTGGCTACGTTCACGGCGACGACGGTTGCCGCGTACGGCCTGGGGCCGCGGGACCGGGTCCTCCAGTTCGGCAACCTCTCCTTCGACGCCAGCGTGGAGGAGATCTTCCCGCCGCTCGCGGCCGGGGCCACCGTGGTGCTCCGGGGCGAGGAGATGCTCGCCTCTCCCCGGCGCTTCCTCGACGACTGCGCCCGCCACCAGGTGAGCGTCGTCGACCTGCCCACCGCCTACTGGCACGAGCTGGCGGCGCAGGTGGAAGCCAGGGCTGACCCACCGCGCTCCCTGCGGCTCGTGATCATCGGCGGTGAGGCCGCTTTGCCAGAGCGGGTGGCCGGATGGCTCGACGCGGTGGGGACCGAGCCCGCGCTGATCAATACCTACGGACCGACGGAGGCGACGGTGGTGGCGACGTCCTGCCGGCTCGGGCGCGACGGGTCCGATCGGGCGGTGCCCATCGGACGGCCCCTCGACGGGGTCGTCGCGTACGTCCTCGACCGCGATCTCGGCCCGCTGCCCGTGGGCGTTCCCGGCGAGCTCCTCCTGGGGGGAGCGGGCCTGGCCCGCGGCTACCTGGGCCACCCTCGGGCGACGGCGGAGCGCTTCGTGCCCGACCCCTTCGCCGGGCGGTCGGACGGGGAGGGAGGCGGTCGTCTCTACCGAACCGGGGACCTGGTCCGCCGGCGGCCGGACGGTGAAATGGAGTTCGTCGGCCGGATCGACCACCAGGTCAAGATCCGCGGCTTCCGCATCGAGCCGGACGAGATCGCCGCGGTCCTCTGCCGCCATCCCGGCGTGCGGGAGGCGGTCGTCGTGGTGCGCCGGGACGGCCTCGGCGGGGACCGTCTGGCGGCCTACATGGCGGCTTCGCCGGAGGTGTCCGCCGTCGCGCTTCGAGAACGCCTGCGTGACGAGCTGCCCGCCTACATGGTGCCCGCCGACCTGGTGTTTCTCGACAGCCTGCCGCTGACCTCGACCGGGAAGGTCGACCGCAAGGCCTTGCCGGAGCCGGAGCGCGGGGCGGACGAAGGGTATGTGCCCCCCGAGACTCCCTCGGAGGAGCTCATCGCCGAGATCTGGTGCTCGCTCCTCGGCGTCGATCGCGTGGGGGTGCACGACGACTTCTTCGACCTGGGCGGCCATTCGCTCCTCGCTCCTCAGGTCGTCGCACGGATCGGAGAGGAGCTCGGCATCGAGCCGCCACTCCGTCTCCTGCTCGAGGCACCGACCGTCGCCCGGCTGGCGCTGGCGGTCGAGGAGCTGTTGCTGGAGCAGATCGAAGGGATGAGCGAGGAAGAGGCCGAGCGACTCGTGGGGGAAGCCCAGAGCGCCTGAGGGCGCACGACATCGGGAGGACGACTGCATGGACGTGCTGTGGAGAGACGTGAGGATCGGTCTTCGGCAACTGGGGAGGAGCCGTGGATTCACCCTGGCGACGATCTTCGCCCTGACCCTGGGGATCGGTGCGACGAGCGCCATGGTCACGGTGACGGAGGGGGTGCTGCTCCAGACGCTGCCCTACGACGAGCCGGACCGGATCGTCCTTCTGACGGGGACCCTCGACCAGGGTGCCGACCAGGAGGACGCGCCGATCTCCTATCCCGACTTCGCCGATTGGCGCGAGCGCGCGGAGAGCTTCGAGTCTCTGGCGGCGTTCACCACCGAGCCCTTCTCGTTCAATCTGCTCGGCGAGCAGGACGCCGAACGGGTGAGCGTGGAGTTCGTCTCGGCGGCGTACTTTCCTCTGCTCGGCATGGAGCCGGCGGTGGGGAGGTTCTTCACCCCGGAAGAGGACCGGGAGCTCCTGGCCCACCCGGTAGTGGTGCTCAGTCACTCCTTCTGGTCCCGGCGGTTCGGGGCGGACCCCGGCGTCATCGGCCGGACCCTGGATCTGAGCCACAAGTCCTACCAGGTGGTGGGTGTGGCAGAGGAGGGGTTCGACGGGCTGACCGACGACGCCGAGATCTTCTTCCCCGTGATGATGCCCCCGGGACCGGACTACATCAAGCTGCGGCGCTTTCGCTGGCTCTCCGCGGTCGGGCGCCTGGCACCGGGGGTCAGCCCCCGCCAGGCAGAGAGCGAGATGGCCGCCCTCACGGCGGGCCTCGAGGCCGAGCACCCGGAAGAGAACGAAGGGATCGGTGTCCGGCTCGAGGTGCTCAAGGAGGCGTGGTTCGGCAAGCTCCGCTACGGTCTGTTCTTTCTCCTTGGAGGGGCGTCGATCTTGCTCGTCATCGCCTGCATCAACGTGGCGAACCTGCTGCTGGTGCGCGCCGTCGAACGCCAGCGCACGATCGCCATCCGCACCGCCCTGGGGGCCGACCGGTGGCGGTTGGTGCGCCAGCTCCTGACCGAGAGCGCCCTGCTGGCGCTGATCGGGTGCGCCCTCGGCCTGGCCCTGGCGTCATGGGCCACGCGCCTCTTGGTCGTCGCGAGCCGCGTCGATTTCAAGAGCTTCACCGAGATCGCCGTCGATCCGTTCGTGGTCGCGGTCAGCGTGGCCGTGGCGCTCGCGTGCGGCCTCGTGTTCGGGCTCGTGCCGGTCTGGGTGACGCTCAAGAGCGACCTCAGCAAGACGCTGCAGCAGGAGGGGCGCTCGCCCGGACGAGAGGCGGGGCGACAGCGGTTCCAGGGTGCGGTGGTGGTCGCCCAGGTCGCTCTGACCCTGGTCCTGCTGGTCGCTTCCGGCCTGATGGCTCGGGCGTATGGCCGGCTGATGGACCAGGACCTGGGGTTCGAGCCGGAGAACCTGCTGACGCTGCGGCTCGACCTCAAGGGTGACAAGTATGCCCGGGACGAGCCGGTCTTCCAACTCGTGCGTGGGGCCCTCGAGCAGATCGGGGCGCAACCGGGCGTGCGGTCGGTGGCCATGGTGGGCCCCAACATCCCCACGGATGACTGGGCCGGCGGCTACTCGACGATCGAGGAGTACGTCAGCCCGTCGCCGGACGGCACGATCCTGGTGCTCCTCCATTCGGTCAGCCCGGGCTACTTCTCGACCCTCGGTGTGCCCATCACCGACGGCCGCGCCCTCGGCTTCGAGGACACACGGGAGGCGCCGTTCGCCGTCGTCGTGAGCCGGGAGATGGCCGAGCGGTACTGGCCGGGGGAGAGCCCCGTCGGCAAGCGCCTGAAGTTCGGCTCGCGGGCTGCCGAGCGGCCGTGGTTCACCGTCGTCGGCGTGGCCGATCACGTGGAGCACTCCGGGCTTCTGGGGCGTGAGCGCCCCGGGCCGGACCTCTACCTCTCGCTCCTTCAGTTCCCGGTGCGCTTGCCCAACGTGCTCAACGTCCTGGTCCGGCCGGAGGACGGCTACAAGGCCTCGGCCCTGGTTCCCGGCGTCCGCGCGGCACTCGACCGGATCGCGCCCGACTTTCCGGCGTACGACGTGGCCACCATGGAGGAGCGGTTGCTCGAGCAGAGCGCCCAGGGGCGCTTCCAGGTGTTGCTGATCGGCCTCTTCACCCTCATCGCCCTGGTGCTCTCGGCGATCGGCATCTACGGAGTGATCGCCTACGGCGTGACCCAACGAACACGGGAGATCGGAGTGCGCATGGCCCTCGGAGCGGAGCGCCGGGACCTGATCCGGCTCGTGGTGGGGAGAGGGGCTCTCCTCGCCGGGGCCGGCCTGCTGTTCGGCTTGGCGGTTTCGCTCCTGTTCGGGCGGTTGCTGTCGAGCCTGCTCTACGGCGCGAGCGCGACCGACCCCCTGATTCTGGCCGGGGCCTCGGCGTTCCTTCTCGCCGTGGCGCTCTCGGCCAGCTACTTCCCGGCGCGACGGGCCGCCCGGCTCGATCCGGCGGTCAGCCTGCGGGAGGAGTAGACCGAACGACGAACCGATCGAGGAGGTGAGCGACCGACAGAAATCGACCCGAAGATCGAACCCTGAGCCCGGCCGAAGAGCTCGGCCGAACGGAGGAGAACCAGCGCCGGGAGCACAGTGGCCTGTGCCCCCGGCAAGACAGTCTCGGGGCCCACATCGAAGTGCCCGGGGAGCCTCCCGGGGTGCGGGCCTCGGCCATCGTTACGTCAGAATTGATTATAACTCGCAACAGCTAACGAGTACTAGCGTGCATCCGTCTGCGGTGCAGCGGTACAGGAGGCATCATGCGTGATCCCAGTTGGTCCAAGCCATTCCTCGCCGTCCTCGCGGTGTTGGCCCTGGTCTTCGCGACCGGAGCGGCCGTTCACGCCCAGCCGATCGTGGTGGGCGACAACATTCAAGTCAACTCCCCCCAGCAGTTCTTTCCCGACGGGCTGATCGGCCGCAGCGGTACCGCTCTGGCAGCCGACCCGAGTGGCCAGAACCTGGTCGCCGCGTGGCAGGACTCCCAGGGCTTCTGCGGCCCGCCGATCGGAGCGCCGTGTACGCCGCAGAGCCCGCCTGGCCTCACCGGGTGGGCCTACTCCACCGACGGCGGTGCCACCTGGATCGACGGCGGAGGTCCTCCGGTGGTCGACCACGTGCTCTCCGGCGGTCATCCCTGGCTCGAGCGGGGCGGCGTCGACAACCGTACCTACTACCTGGCCAACCGGGCGATCCACGACCAGGTCCGGGGCGCCGCCGGTCTCCTCGGTGTGAGCATCCATCGGGGGCACTTCGAGGGCAACACCTTCGTGTGGGACGACTTCATTCATCTCGACGAGCCGAACCCGAACGACTTCTACAGCCGTGAGGGCCTCGCCGCGGCCAAGGACGGCAGCGGCCTGGTGGTGGTCTCTCTGACCAACGCCATCGAGCTTTGTGGCGGGCCGTTCGGAGGCTTCGGCCAGATCGAGCTCTACCGGAGCCCCGACGGTGGCGACACCTGGCTCGGCCCGGCGATCGTCTCTCCGGACGCGACCTACAACACCGACCCCAACGACCCGGACTGCGGCACCGTCGGTCCGTTCCAGATCTCGTCGTCGCCCGCCATCGGGCCGGACGGAGAGGTGTACGTGGCCTGGCAGTTCGGGCCCGACTTCACGCCACCGCTGGTCGCCGGCACCATCGCCCAGATCCGGGTCGGCCGGTCCCTGGACGGTGGAGCCACCTTCGATCCGGCGGTGACCGTGGCCGAGGTCTTCGCGCTGCGTCACAACCCGCCGGTCGGCTACAACAAGAACCGCTTCCTCGATTTCCCACGCATCGCGGTCGCCCAGAGCGGACCGCACCGGGGGAGGGTCTACCTCGCGTACAACGCGGCGGCAAGCGAGGTCGACGCGGGCTTCAGCGAACCCTCCGAGGTGTCGAACGAGGCCTTCCTCGTCTACTCGGACGACCAGGGGCTGACCTGGTCCGACCCGGTGCCGGTGGACAATCCCGTGCCGCCGACCGGAGTCAAGCGCATCTGGCCCCAGGTCAGCGTGCAGCCCGGCGGCGTGGTCGACGTGACCTACGTCGAGGTGCTCGAAACCGAGGTCACTCCGACCCCGGGCGACATCGAGTGCTCGGTCAACGTGGGCAACGCGATTCGGAACTCGACCTTCAGCTCCCTGGCCGACACCTACGTGGTCCGGTCGACGGACGGGGGCGACACGTTCGGCGATCCGATCCGTGTGACGTCGGTGACCAGCAACTGGTGCGAGGTGTACGCGGACACCATTCCGAACTTCGGTGACTACCTGGACGCTCTGTCCCTGGGGAACCGGACCCTGGTCCTCTGGACCGATGGCAGGAGCGGCACGCCTGACGTGACCTTCGCCACGGTGGACGGCGTCGACCACTGAGGCGGAGAAGAGAGAGGTCTTCGAGGGGTGCGGGGTGCGCCGGCCGGCCGCTCCGTGCCCCTCGCGGGCTCCAGGGTGCTCGTGCGTCGCAGCGGGTGATCGAAGGCCGCTGACCGACCTCAGCCCTCGGCGTCCTCGATGGCCCGGTCGGCCGCCTCGTCCGGGTGGTCCGCGAAGACGCGTGCGAACGCCTCGTCGAACCGCCCTTCGAGGCGGACGATGGCCAGCTCGTCGGCTTCGAGGGAGACCACGTAGAGCCCACGGATGGCGGGTCCGCCGTCGTCGCCGGGCTGTTGCTGCACCAGCACCCAGGACTTGCTGCCCGCGTCCGTCATCTCGGTCATTACTGCCCACCCATCACGACGCAGCATCCGCTCGAGGGAGCGGGGCATGGTCACCCGTTCGACGGCGTCGTCGGGGAGGTCGGCGTGGTTTTCGAACACCGCGACCTCGATCCGGCGCACGCTGTTGACCATGATGCGGGCTTCGTCCTCGTCCTCGTCGATGGCCCGGTTGGCCACCCAACGGGCGAGGCCCGTGGTCATCCGCCCGAGGCGCAGGTGAACCTCCTGCTCGAAGCGGGCTTCGGGCACCTGGGTCTCGATGGCATGGCGGATCGAGTCGACACCGGGGCCGGTCCAGCAGGCCACGAGGCCGCCCGAGAGGAGGCTTCCGGCGATCAGGAGGGCGATCGCCAGGGCGGTGTGCCCAGGTGCTCGGTCGGAGGCGCGGTCGGTCTGTTCATGACTCATGGCTTGCTGTCCTCGGGGTCGGTCGGGGCGCCGTCGCCCAACTCGCGGCCCATCTGCTCGAGGGGCTCGATGTCGAAGGTGCGGCCGAGCCGTCCCAGCTCTTCGGGGGAGACCTCGCCGACGATGTTGATGAAACCGGCGCTGCCGTCCTCCTCGATGAACATCACGGCCAGGCCGGAGATGCGGTCGCCGTCGGTGCGGGTCTGGATGAAGGAGAGGTTCCCGTCGCCGGAGCGCACTTCGAGCACGGTCTGCCAGCCGCGGCCCTGGAGACGGTGCGCCGCCTCGATGGTGCGCCGCCTGAGCTGCTCCTGGCTTCCGGGCGGGACGTCGAAGATGTTGGCGCGGATCGCCCGGAGCTTCTCCAGGATCTCCGAGAAGCCGGGCTCGTCCCCCTTGGTCGCCTCGGCGACCAGGCGCAGGATCGGGCCGTAGAGGGAGATGCGCAGGCTCTCCTCTCCCTCGCCGGCGACCAGGCCGAAGGCTTCGAAGTCGACGTAGCCGGGGTCGTTCTCGAACGAGGGCGAGGGCGGGCGCTGAGATGCCTGGCTTCGCTGCCCCCGGCTTCCCGTCTGGGCCGCCGCCGGCAGGGCGAGCGCCGCCGTGAGCAGCGCGGCGAGGGCGGCGCGGGCGAGCGGCGACCGCCAGAGCCCGCGGCCGGCGCGCCGCCCCCGGAGCGATCGGGGAGATCGGGTCAGCCGGTTCGATCGGTTCGTTCGTTCGGTTCGAATCATGGTCGCCTCCCGGAGCCGTCGGCTTCGCTCGGCCGGTCGGATGCGTGGGGTCCGCTGGCCTCGGTAGCGCCGCCCTGGAGGCTCTCCATCACCCGCCGGGCGGGCTGGGCGAGCGCCTCCTCGAACACCTCGTCGCGGACGGTCCGCCCGGCACCGCGCCCCACCTGGGCGACGGCGGCGAGCACCAGCCGGGCCTGCCGCTCGGCCTGGGCGATCTCTTCGTCCGTGTACTCGGGCGCGCTGCCGGTCGCGACCTCGGGCGCGGTCTGACCAGGGCCGGGGCCGGGGAAGAGGACTTCGCGGAGCGCCAGGGGCACGGCCACGAGCAGGAGCAGCAGGGCGGCGACGGCGGCGAGGGTGGCGGCCGGGCGTAGGTGGCCAAGGCCGCCGCCGGTGAGCCAGGTCCACAGCCGCTCCGCCAGTGGCTCGCGGCGGTCGGTGCGGTCGGTGGCGCGGTGTGCGCCGCCCCTGGCGACCTCGTCGCGGGCGATGGCGAGAACGCGGGCGGAGACTTCGGGCGGGCACTCGAGGGTGGGGAGGCCGTCGCGGAGTGCCCGGCGCAGGTCGCGGGCGAGGCGCAGCTCCTCCCGGCAGGCGGGGCAGTCTTCGAGATGGGCGTGGAGCCGGCTCACTTCGGCGCGCGTCAGGTCGCCGTCGAGCAGCGGGTCGAGGCGGTCGCGGACGGCGGGGCAGGTCGTTTCAGCAGGCCGTGGCATGTCCCATCACCTCCCTCAGGCGGTCGCGGAGCATTCGGCGCCCCCGGTGGATGTTGACCTTGACGGTGTTGATCGGCATGTCGAGTGCCTCGCTGATCTCTTTGTACTTCATTTCCTGCACTTCTCGCAGGATCAGGACGCTTTTGTACGGCTCTCCGAGCTCTCTCATGGCGTGCTGGAGGTGGCGCATGAGGTCGGAGCTCGCGGCATGGTGTTCGGGGCCCGGGTCGTCGCCTTCCGTGTAGTCGAAGATTTCGGGCTCTTGTTGGTCGCCGAGTGCCTGTCTGGTGCTCCGTCGTTTGCGGAGCTGGTCGAAGCAGTAGTTTCTGGTGACCCGGGTGAGCCAGGCGCCGGCGTTGGTGTCGAGCTCGCCCAGGTGGCGCCAGAGGCGGAGCAGGACCTCTTGCGTCGCGTCCGCGGCCTCTTCGCGGTCGCCCAGGAGGTAGCAGGCCAGGGTGTAGACCCGGTTCTGGTTTTCCTGGACGATGGTCTGGAAGCGCTCCAGCATCACTGATGGAGACGGGTGAGCGGGGAGATTGTTTCAAGGTTGGGCGGCAGGGGGGCCTTCTCGAGTTGACAGCGGTCGGTGCCCCTGCCGGCCCACGGCGCGGGCGGCGGGCTCCTCATGGTCTGGCTTCGGGACGGGGCGAGGCAGAACACCAGGAGCAGGGGAGATGGAGGTGCAGGTAAACTCCGGGTGCTTCGCCGACGGCTTTGATCTTCCAGAGGAGAGGTTCGATGAAACGGTTCGCCAGTGCTTTGATGGTCTTGACCTTGCTCGCGGCTCCGATGGTGGCGTCCGCCGAGAATCTGCCGATCGTGGACCAATCGATCGAGCTCCATGGCGGGGATCTCTACGAGCATTCACTGATCTCCTTCACCATCGTCTCGAAGTCGGGCGCGTTCGACGTCGAGGTCCGTCAGGACGGGGGGATGTACCGCTATGCGGTGATCTCCGACACCGACCAGGGGCGCCGGACGGTGGTGACGACGAACGAGGGGGTCCAGGTGCTGCTGGACGGCGAGCCGCAGGAGGTGCCGGCGGATCGGGTGCAGCGGTTCCGGGACTATGTCTCCGCCCGGGTCTATTTCCCCCTCTTGCCCTACCGCCTCGATGATCCGAGCGTGCATCAGGAGGATCTGGGGCTCGAGACCTGGCCGGGCGAGGACGGGCCGCGGGAGCTCCACAAGGTGAAGGTGAGGTTCTCGAGCGGCAGCTCGACCGACGCTCAGGACGAGTACCTGTACTGGTTCGATCCGGAGACCGGACGGCTCGAGCAGCTCGCCTACAGCTTCCGCGGTGGGCTCCGCTTCCGCGAGGCGTTCGACTTCCGCCGCGTGAACGGCATTCTGTTCTCGAACCAGAAGAACTTCGCCATCGACTGGGAGGAGGGGGACGAGCCCCTGCCGGTCGACGCCGTCACCCCCGCGTTCGTCGACGAGCGGATGGAGCACTTGTCGACGGTGCGGGTCGAAAACCTGAAGGTCGAGCCGCTGGGCGAGTGAGCCCACGGGCTGTCTCGAGGCCACAAGGTCGAGGCCGCAAGGTCGAGGCCGCAAGCGCCGGTACGTTCACGAGGGGAGTGATCCAGCGCGCGCTGGAATGCGTATCAGGAGGTTGGTGTTGGATCCTCCGTAGGGACCGCCTTTCCGAGCGCCCGCCCGACGATGGCGCGATCCTGCCCGGTCAGGTAGTTCGAAGCTCATGAACCCCGTTATACACTGCCGCCCGTGACGACGAACCGCACCAGCAGCCAGAGTTCCGGCCACGGCTCGTACCGCGTGGCTGCGCTCGCCGTCGCCCTGGCGACGGTGCTGCTGCTCGTCCACTTCCCGCCCTGCGGCGCCAACGGCGAGGCCTGCGCGGCGATGCTTGGCGCGGACGGCGAGCCGAGCCCGTCGATGCATCCGGCCGATTCGGCGATGGGCACGGCCTGTCCCCTGGCGGGCAAGGGCGAGAAGGGTATGGACTGCTGCGAGACGGGAGACCACGAGTCGCCTTCGCCCGTCGCTCCCGACTCGACGGACAAGCAGCTCCGCAACCCGCTGCAGGCGCCGGCACCCATCGCCCAGTGCGGCGAGTGTGTGCCGTGCACCGAACCGGGCGTCCCGGAGATCGAGGAGTCCCCGGACGGCGCCTTCCCCGACGTTCCCCTCTACACCCTCCTGTCCAGCTACCTGAGCTGATCGCTTCTCCAGGCGTAGTGCGTCCGTACGGGTCCGATCGAAGGATCGGGGCCCGGCGGAGTGAATCCCCCCATTCACCAGTTCTGGAGGGACGACATGCCCCGAATTCTCGTGGGCGGCGCGCTTGCGGCCATGGTCGCGCTCGCGAGCCCGCTGTACGCTGAAAACCAAGCCATCTCCCCGGCGGAGGCCGTTCTCGCCGCCGTCGAGGAGCCTGCCCTGGCCGATCTGGCGCACGAGGCACTGGAGCGAAACCCGGCGCTTGCCGCCAGCAGGGCCCGTTCCCGGGCGGCGGAGAAGCGCGCGCCCCAGGTGGCCGCCCTGCCCGATCCGGTGGCCGGCCTGACCGCCTTCCTGCTCTCGCCCGAGACCCGGGTGGGGCCCCAGCAGGTGATGGTCAGCCTCGGCCAGCGGTTCCCCTGGTTCGGCAAGCTCGGTCTGCGGGAGCGCTCGGCGCTCCATGCCGCGGCGGCGGCCCGGGCGGAGGCCGAGACCCAGGCCCTCGAGCTCGTCACCGAGGTCCGGAGCCTGGCCTACGAGCTCGCCTTCCTCGACGCCTGGGAGGAGATCCTCGAGGCGGACCGGGCGACTCTCGAGCGCTACGAGGAGCTCGCCCGCACCCGCTACGCCGCCGGCATCGGGCTCGGCCAGGCGGTGATCAAGATCCAGGCGGAGATCACCAAGGACGACAGCCGCCTGCTCACCATCGCCGACCGCCGCGCCACGGTGGCCGCCCGGCTGAACGCTCTCTGCGACCGCCCCGCCGGCACCGAGCTGCCACGGCTCCGGTTGCCGGAGCCCCCCACCGGCCAGGTCTCCGAGGCGGCACTCGCCGAGCTCCGGAGCCTGGCCGTCGAGGCCCGTCCGGAGATCGCCGCCCGGGACGCGGAGATCGCCCGGGCCGAGACCGACGGCGAGCTCGCCCGCCTCGAGCGCCGCCCGGACGTGACGGTCGGCTTGAGCTACACGGTGGTGGGCGACCGGGAGGACGACCCCGGCCGGACCAACCCGCCGGAGGGCAACGGCGACGACATCCTCGGCCTCACCGCCTCGATCAACCTCCCCATCTGGCACGAGCGGATCGACGCGGGCATCGAGGAGGCCCTCGAGCGCCGCCGCGCCGCCGAGGAGTCGCGCCGTGGGGTGGTGGCCGAGATCGAGCGCTCCCTGGGCGAGCTCACCGAGCGCCTCGAGCTCACCTGGCGCCAGCTCCGTCTGCTCGACGACGTGCTGGCGATCCAGGCCGAGGAGTCGCTGTCGTCGGCGGAGGCGGCCTACGGCGCAGGAAACCTCAAAGCCCTCGACCTGCTCGACGCCGAGCGGGTGCTGCTCGACGTACGGACGTCGGCGGCGCGCACCCGGGCTGACTGGGCGATCGTCCTGGCGCGGCTCGAGGGGGCGGTGGGCCGGCCGGTGGAGCTGGCCCGTTCCGAGCCTTCCGGGATGGAGCCCGGTGACGGGATGGGCGACGGGGGGATGGACGACGAAGTGGACGTGATGGAAGGAGTCGCGCGATGAGCGACGAGAGAACGACTGATACAGCGAAGAAGAGCCGGCTCGCGCCGGTTGCCTGGCTGCTCGTGGGCTTCGTGCTGGCGGGCCTCCTGTTCGTGGACCCGCTGGGGCTGCTGCCCTTCGACGAGTGGCTCCGAGGAGACGTGGGGATGGCCGCGGATGCCGGGGAGGAGGTCCCCGAAGGCACCCTCTGGACCTGCGGCATGCACCCGCAGGTGATCGAGGAGGAGCCCGGTGCCTGCCCGATCTGCGGCATGGACCTCGTTCCCCTGCGAAACGGAACGGGCACCTCCGCGGCGGACCACGCCGGCCACGACCACGGCACCGACCACGGAGGGGGGGCGCCCGGGTCGATGGCGATGGCGGCGAAGACCGTCTGGGTTTGCCAGGACTTCCCCGACGTGGAGCTCGACCAGCCGGGCGAGTGCCCGGTCGACGGCACACCCCTGGTCGAGAAGAAGAGCGAGAGGCCCATGAGCGGCAGCTCCGGCGAGCGGGAGGTCCTCTTCTACAGGAACCCCATGGACCCGAACATCACCTCCCCCGAGCCGCGGCAGGACGAGATGGGCATGGCTTACGTGCCGGTCTACTCCGACGAAGTGGACGGAGAGTCCATGGGGGCTCCGGGCACGATGTCCTCCGGGCCGGTGGTCTCGATCGACCCGGTCACCGTCCAGAACATGAACGTCCAGACGGCGATGGTGGAGCGCCGCAACGTGTCCCGGGAGATCCGCACCGTCGGCTACCTCGAGTACGACCAGCAGAAGATGGTCTCGGTCACCACCAAGTACTCCGGGTTCGTCGAGAAGGTCCACGTCAACTACGTCGGCGAGCCGGTCCGGAAGGGCCAGCCGCTGTTCGAGATCTACTCGCCGGAGCTCGTCCAGACCGAGCAGGAGCTGCTCTCCGCCCTCGACTACGCGCGGCGCATGGGAGACGCCTCCCCCGACGCCCGGCGGCGCGCCGAGTCCCTGGTGGACGCGGCGCGCCAGCGGCTCTCCTACTGGGACATCATGCCCGAGCAGGTGGCGCGTCTCGAAGAGACCGGGGAGGTCCACCGCACGCTGACCGTCACCTCCCCGTCGTCCGGTGTCGTCATGATGCGCATGAGCGGCCTCGAAGGCATGGCCGCCAAGCCGGGAATGGAGCTCTTCCATATCGCCAACCTCTCCAGCCTCTGGCTGTCGGTCGAGGTGTTCGAGGACCAGCTCGCCTGGGTGCGCGAGGGCTCGGAGGCGGACGTGACCTTCTCCTACTTCCCCGGCGAGCACTTCACCGGCAAGATCCGCTACATCGAGCCCGAGGTCTCCGAGAAGACCCGTACCGTCTCGCTCCGGCTCGAGGTGCCGAACCTAAACAGGAAACTGAAGAGCGGCATGTACGCGACGGTCGTCTTCCGGCCGCAGGCGGCCGAGGCAGCGGTCGCGGTGCCGAACCAGGCGGTGCTCCGGACGGGCGAGCGCAACGTGGTGATCGTCGCCCTGGGCGGCGGCCGGTTCGCGCCCCGCGACGTCACCCTGGGCGCCTCCGGCGAGGGCTACGTCCAGGTGCTCGACGGTCTCGAAGCCGGCGAGCGGATCGTCACCTCGTCCCAGTTCCTGATCGACTCCGAGTCGAACCTCAAAGCCGCCATCCAGAAGATGGTCGAGGAGAGGCGCCAGAAGCGCGACGAGGAGATGTCCGGCACGTCCGATGACGGAGCCTCCGCCGACGACATGGACTCCATGTCCACCATGGACCACACCGACCACGCCGGCCACACCGGTTAGAGAGGAGACACGCGATGCTCAGCAAAATCATCGAATGGTCCCTCCGCAACCAGTTCGTGGTCGTGGTCGTGCTGATCGCCGCCATCGTCGGCGGCATCTGGGCGGTCAAAGAGATCCGTCTCGACGCGATTCCCGACCTCTCGGACGTCCAGGTGATCATCTACACCGACTTCCCGGGCCAGGCGCCCGAGGTGGTCGAGGACCAGGTCACCTACCCGATCACCTCGAAGATGCTCGCGGTTCCCTACGCCAAGGTGGTCCGCGGCTACTCCTTCTTCGGCTACTCGTTCGTCTACGTGATCTTCGAGGACGGCACCGACCTCTACTGGGCGCGCTCCCGGGTCCTGGAGTACCTCTCCGGTCTCGCGAGTGACCTGCCGCCCGGGGTCTCGCCCCAGCTCGGGCCGGACGCCACCGGCGTCGGCTGGGCGTTCATGTACGTCCTCAACTCCGACCAGCGCTCGCTGGCGGACCTGCGGAGCTACCAGGACTGGTACCTGAAGTACGCCCTGTCGGGGGTCGAGGGGGTCTCGGAGGTGGCGTCGATCGGCGGCTTCGTCCGCCAGTACCAGGTCGAGGTCGACCCGGTGAAGCTCCGCGCCTACGACGTGCCGCTCAACCGGGTCAAGATGGCGATCCAGAGCTCCAACAACGACGTCGGCGGCCGGGTGGTCGAGATGGGGGAGCGGGAGTTCATGGTCCGGGGTCTGGGCTATGTCCAGGACATCGGGGACCTCGAGACGGTGGTCCTCGGCACCGGTCCGGGCGGCACGCCGATCCTGCTCCGCGACGTCGCCCACGTGACCATCGGCCCGGAGATCCGGCGCGGCCTGGCGGACTGGAACGGCGAGGGCGAGACCGTGGGCGGGATCGTGGTGGTGCGGTCCGGGGCCGACACCCTCGAGACCATCGGACGGGTCAAGGAGAAGCTCGCCGAGCTCCGGCACGGCCTGCCCGACGACGTCGAGATCTCGGTCGCCTACGACCGTACCGGTCTGATCGAGGAGTCGGTGAAGACCCTCACCCACACGCTGATCGAGGAGTCGATCATCGTCGCCCTGGTCTGCATCCTCTTCCTCTTCCACTTCCGCTCGGCGCTGGTGGCGATCTTCTCGATCCCGGTCTCGATCCTCCTCGCCATGGTGGTGATGAAGCTCCAGGGCCTGGGCGCCAACATCATGTCCCTGGGCGGCATCGCCATCTCGATCGGCGTGTTGGTCGACGCGGCGATCATCATGGTGGAAAACGCCCACAAGCACTACGAGGAGTGGAAGGGGGAGCGCTCCCACTTCGAGATCATCCTGCGCTCCGCCCAGGAGGTGGGCCCCACCCTCTTCTTCACCCTGCTGGTGATCACCGTCAGCTTCATGCCGGTCTTCACCCTCCAGGCCCAGGAGGGGCGGCTGTTCAAGCCGCTCGCGTTCACCAAGACCTACGCCATGGCGGCCTCGTCGATCCTGGCGGTGACGGTGATCCCGGTCCTCATGTACTGGTTCGTGCGGGGCAAGATCCACAGCGAGGAGCGCCACCCGGTGTCGCGGATCTTGAGGCGCCTCTACACGCCGGTGCTCGAGGCGGCGCTCCGTTGGCGCTGGGGGGTGGTGGTGGTCGCCGGGGTGCTCATCGTCTCGATCCTGATCCCGATGGCCCACATCGGCTCGGAGTTCATGCCGCCGCTCTGGGAGGGCGATCTCCTCTACATGCCGACCACCTTCCCCGGCATCTCGGTGACCAAGGCGAAGGAGATCCTCCAGCAGACCGACAAGATCATCTCGACCTTCCCGGAGGTGGAGTCGGTGTTCGGCAAGGTCGGCCGCGCCCGGACGGCGACCGACCCGGCGCCGCTGTCGATGATCGAGACCACGATCATCCTCAAGGACAAGTCCGAGTGGCGCCCCGGCATGACCCGGGAGAAGCTCATCGACGAGCTCGACCGGGCGATCCAGTTCCCCGGCCTGACCAACGCCTGGACCATGCCGATCAAGACCCGGATCGACATGCTCTCGACCGGCATCAAGACGCCGGTGGGGATCAAGATCGGCGGTCCCGACCTGGCCACGCTCGAGCAGCTCGGCAAGGACGTTGAGGCGGTGGTCTCCGGGTTGCCCGGCACCCTCTCCGCCTACGCCGAGCGGGTCATGGGCGGCAACTACCTCGACTTCGACATCAACCGCGAGGCCGCGGCCCGCTACGGCCTCTCAGTGGGCGACGTCCAGGACATCATCCAGTCGGCCATCGGCGGGGTCAACGTCTCGTACACGGTCGAAGGGCTCGAGCGCTACCCGATCAACGTGCGCTACCCACGGGAGCTCCGCGACGACGTGGACGCGCTCCGGGAGACCGTGGTGCCGACTCCGGCGGGACCCCAGGTGCCGCTCTCCCAGCTCGCCACGATCACCGTCCGCCAGGGCCCGCCCGGCATCAAGTCCGAGAACGCCCGGCCCAACGCCTGGGTGTTCGTCGACTTGAGGACGAGCGACATTGGAGGTTGGGTGGCGCGGGCGAAGGAGGCCGTGGCCGAGCAGGTGGCAACTCCGGACGGCTACTCCATCGCCTGGTCCGGCCAGTACGAGTACATCGAGCGGGCGAAGGAACGGCTATTCTTCATCGTGCCGATCACGCTCTTCGTGATCTTCATCATCCTGTACCTCAACACCAAGTCGCTGATCAAGACGGCGATCGTCTTGATCGCCGTGCCGTTCTCGCTCATCGGCGCCGTCTGGCTCATGTACTTCCTGGGCTACAACTGGTCGATCGCCGTCTGGGTGGGGCTGATCGCGCTCGCCGGCCTCGACGCCGAGACCGGTGTCGTCATGCTCCTCTACCTCGACCTCGCCTACGAGCGCTGGCGGGAGAAGGGGAAGATGGCCGACTACGGCGACCTGGCCGAGGCCGTCTACCACGGCGCGGTGCAGAGGATCCGCCCGAAGATGATGACGGTGACGACCACCTTCACAGCCCTGGTGCCGATCCTCTGGGCGACGGGGACCGGCGCCGACGTCATGCGCCGGATCGCCGCCCCGATGGTCGGCGGGATTATCACCTCCTTCGTCGGAGAGCTCGTGGTCTACCCGGCGATCTTCTTCCTCTGGCGCTCGATCAAGCTCGAGAAGACTCCGCTCTTCGCGGAGACCACAGAGGTCCGGGAGGCGGCGGAGTAACCGGATGAAGAAACGACGAACCCTCAACCTGAAGCGGCCGGTCTCCGCGCCGGCCGACTCCGGTCCATCCAACCCTCTCCGGTTGAAGCGGCCGGTCTCCGTGCCGGCCGAACCGCGAGCGGAGCGAGCAACCTCACCGGCTTCCTCGAACTCCGAACCGACAACGACCAGGCCCCCCGCGGGCCCAGAAAGAGACTCCCGGCCATGACGACCATCCACCGACCTATGAACGTTCTCGCCCTGGCAGTCGCTCTCATCGCCGGCCTCCTGGCCGCCCCGGCCGCCCGTGCCGCGGACGAGACCCCATTCGCGGAGATGGCCGGGCACTACGAGGCGATCTGGCGGACCCTCGCCGGCGACAGCGTCGACGGCGTGGCCGAGCACGCCCGCGCGATCGCCGCGGTCGCCGACGAGGCCGACCATCCGGCGGCGGCCCGCGAGACCGCGCCCGCGATCCTCGAGCACGCCCGGGCTCTCACCCAGAAAGCGGCGGCGGGCGACCTCGACGCCGCCCGCGAAGCCTTCGGCGAGCTCACCAAGCCGCTCGTGCGTTACCGCAAAGCGGTCGGTGCCGAGCGGCTGAAAGTTGCCTACTGCCCCATGGCGAAGAAGGTCTGGCTCCAGCCGGAGGGCGAGATCGGCAACCCGTACTACGGCAGTGAGATGTTGACCTGCGGCAGCTTCCTCGGAAGCTGACCGTTTCGATTCTGCCGGCAGCGACCGGCGATCCCAACGACAGAAACGTGGAGGGACGGACCATGAACAAGACCAAACCGATGCTTCTCTTTTCCCTGAGCCTGCTGGCTCTCCTGGCCCTGGTGGTCGTGGGCGTGCCGTACGCCGCCGCCCAGGACGACGCCCCGATGCAGGAGGACATGCAGGCGAAGATGGAGCAGCACCACCAGCAGATGATGGAGCACCACCAGCAGATGCAGGAGGAGATGAAGGCCGAGATGGCCGCGCTCGACTCCCTGGTGGAGCAGATGAAAGCGGCCGGGGACCACGGCGAGAAGATCGACGCCATCGCGGCCGTCGTCGAAGAGCTCGTCTCCCAGCACAAGAAGCACATGGGCCAGCGCGCCGAGATGATGGGGGCGATGGGCGGCCACGCCATGGGCGGCATGCCGATGGGCCACCCGCCCATGGGAGGACACCGCGGACACCGCGGCGATGGCGACATGAAGGGCCACCACGGCGACAAGCCCTGCCCCCACTGCCAGGCCGGCGACTGCCCCCACGCCAAAGAGGGCGGCGAGTGCCCCCACAAGGCCGAGGGCAAGGCGTGCCCGCACAAGGCCGACGGCAAGTGCCCCCACTGCGCAGAGGGTAGCGAATGCCCCCACGCCAAAGCCGGCGAAGCCTGCCCTCACTGTGACGCCGGCAAGGCCTGCCCCCACTGCAAGGGCGGCGGCGATTGCATGCACCACGGCGGCGACTGCCCCATGGGCAAAGACTGCCCGATGAAGGACAAGTCCATGGAGCAAGAAGAGGGCGCCATGGCCACCGAAGGCCGCTGAGCAGACGGCCGAGCCTCACGAGGGCCGGGCCCGCAAAAGACGCGGGCCCGGCCCCTTTCCCACCGCTTCCGGCACCCCATATCTCAGACGAAGCGGCCACTCTCCGCGGGGAACCCCACCTCTCAGACGAAGCGGCCGGTCTCCGCGCCGGCCGAGGTGCGAGCGAAGCGAGCGACCCTCCTCTCTCGGTCCGAGCCCCACGACCTGTACGTCCCCCGCATGAGCTGTCCGCTGGAGAGGGCAAACCGACCATCCGGGCGATGGACGGGCACCCGAGCCACCTTAACTTGCCGGCCCATCGGCAAAATGAACGTCCCACCGCACCAAACAGACACCTCATCGCGTAAAAGTACAACTCGTCGCTCGCAACCCGGCCAAGCTCCCTCCACTCACCGCGCGCCCAGCGCCACACCGAGTGCCTCCCTGACCACCGACCGCTTCCCAAGCACCACCCCAGAACCGATCACGCCGCCCCCCCTGCCGCGACGGGTTGCCAGGCACACCTGCCTCCCTCCTTCAAGCGGCGGTGAAGCGGTTCAGATCGAACGGCTCCTTTCGTTTGAGCATGTAGTAGACGGCGCGGCCAAGCTTGGCAGCGAGCACGCCCATGGCCTTGCCTTTCCCGTGCTTTTTCTCGAGCCGGGCGAAGAGCTTCTGGCCCTTCGGGTTGGCGATCCACCACGATTTCCCTGAGTGGCACCGCTTTGCGGCACCGCTTTGCGACTATCACGACATCGAAGGCGCCGGGGAGGTGGGTGCGGGTATCCGGCACGAGCCGGAGGGCGATCCGGAGATCGTGGTCTATGTGGAGGTGGAGGACGTGGACCGGGCGGTCGAGCGGGCGAAGGGCCTGGGCGCGTCCGTCCGGATTCCACCCATGGAGTACGGGAACTTGCGCTTCGCCCTGATCGAGGACCCGGAGGGCAATCCGATCGGCTTGACCCGGGAGGCGGGCGGCCGCTCGCTGCGATAGGTTGACAAGCTCCCATCGCTGCGGGGCCGCCCTCCTCGTTCACCCCGTGACGGGGATCGGCGCGGCGGTCGGCCGATCTCCCGAGCTCACTTCGGCCCTAGGGCAGGGGGCAGCAGGCTTCCACCACCACCACCACATTGCCCTCGGAGCCTGGCGGGTCCACCTCGCACTCCAGCACTCTCGCCCCGAGGACCCGGTCCGGGAGCCCGCCGCCGTGCGCCTGTTGGCAGGCGTTGCGGTAATGGAACGAGTCGAGGGCCCGTAGCGCGTCGTCGATGGCGGCGGCGCAGTCCGGGAACGCGGCGTCCTTCGGGTAGTGGAGCCCGGGGATCACGGCCTTCGGAGCTCCCGGAGGACAGCAGTCGTCGTCGCAGTGCCGCGGCTCGTGGCACTGGGAGGCGACCCCCACCGAGAAGCGTCCCTGGGCGCTGTACTCGGCGTAGACGGTGCCGCCGAGGCTGTTGGCGAAGTCGAACCCTAGGCTGCCGAACCGCTCCGCCGTGAAGTCGGAGGCCGCCAGCTCGAGGGCGTGGTCCGCCGTCCACACCGGCTGCGGCGAGCCCACAGGGGCGCCTGCCTCGTCGTAGACCTGGACGGTGAACGACGGCGGGTCGTCGGCCTCGGAGGCTCCGCGGGGCTGGGTCACGTAGACAGCCAGTCGCGTGCCGGCGCCGAAGTCGAGGAAGCGGATCGACGCCCCCCGGCAGATCTCGGAGCTGCGGAGGAGCTGGTTGCCGGTAGCGAAGTTGTTGGCCACGTCCACCAGGAAGAAGTCCCCCGCGAGCACTGGCGCTCCGGTGGCGGAGCCCGCGGTCGTGATCCGCAGGAAGCCCCGGGCGAAGCCGTCGGGATCGGTCGCCAGGCCCGGCACGTCGCGCAGGGCGGCCGTGCGAGTCTCGAAGGCGTCCAGGGTCAGGGCGTCCAGGCGCTGGCTGGTGCCGTCCAGCGTCAGGTATTCGACCTCGGCGTTCACCGGCTCACCCGTCAGGTTGCGCACCGCGTAGAGGCTGTTGATGCCGGACGGGTTCTGCTTGTCGGACAGGTAGAACGGCAGGACGAGGGTCTCGGTGCACGGTTCGCCAACCGGCTCGGCCGTGAGCCGGACGTCGTCGAAGTTCGCCTGGACCCCGGGAGAGAGGAGCCGGATCTCGAGCGGCGAGCCGAGATGGTCGGGGTTGGGACCGGTGACGAGCTCCACCGTGGAGGTCACGAAGCTGCCCTGGGTCGGCACCTGGGAGGAGTTGTCCTCGACGAGGAGGTTGTCGTCGGCGCGAAGCTGGACGATGTAGCCGGCGAAGGGGTCGTGGTTGTTCCGGCCGATCTCGACCTGGAGGACGTAGCGGGTGTTCGCCTCGAGCTGGGTGGTGAGCACCTGCCAGAGGCGTCCCCCGGTTCCGTTCGAGTAGGCCACGTTCGGGGGCGACGGGATTCCGCCGGGATAGTCGCTCGCGACGGGCCGGTAGATTCCCTGGCCGAAGCCGGTCGCTGTGTTCCAGCCCGTGATGTTGATCGTGTCGAAGGATCCGGGGGACAGGGGGTCGGCGTCGAAGCCGGGATTGACGATCGGGACGCTCGTGGCGGTTGCGGCTCCGGCTCCCAATACTACGAGGAGCAGGAGGGAGGCCGTCACACGGATGGGGAGAGTCGCGGGCATGATTCGGTTCCTTTCTCCGGACTACGAGGGGTGGGCCTTGCGTGGCCAGCCCTTTCAGTTTGGACTGCGTGGAGCCCTGGGTCGCGGTCCATGGTCACGGCGGGTCATGACCGGATGCACGGTCCCGGACCTGTTCACTCCAGGCTCCAGCGGATCGACTCTCTCTAGCGCAACTCCCGTGCCGGGGCGGCGTCGACGGTGCAACTGGGTTCTTCTCAGTGCCTTGGGGCCATAGGGCGAAGGGCCCTCCGACCGGGAACCTATGGTGAGAGGACCGCATCTATGGCATTCGCACCCAAGCCCCGGCTCGAACACCCTGGACGCGATCGGCTTTCCGGGCCCGCGGGGCAGTTTCTGGTACGAGGTCGGTCGGAGCACGGTCCGGAGGCCGCGCCGGCCGAGGTGCGAGCGAAGCGAGCGACCCTCCTCTCTCGGCCCGAGCCCCACGGCCTGTACGTCCCCCGCATGAGCTGTCCGCTGGAGAGGGCAAACCGACCATCCGGGCGATGGACGGGCATCCGAGCCACCCTAACTTGCCGGCCCATCGGCAAAATGAACGCCTCGCCGCCCAAGGCAGACACCTCATCGCGTAACCGCACAACTCGTCGCTCACCACCCGGCCAAGCTCCCTCCACCCACCGCGCGCCCAGCGCCACACCGAGTGCCTCCCAACCCACCGATCACCTCCCGAGCACCACCCCAGAACCGATCACGCCGCCCCCCAGTCCACCAAAGCGAATGAAGTCGGCTCAAAATTACGCCTCAATTGCGCGCTCATTGGCAGGAGACAGTGCCCTTGCTAGATTCCCGAAAGCACAGTCTTTCAACAACTTGCAGGGCGCCAGTACCACCGCCCATGCCGACTACCCGAACCAACTCAGACCGCAGAGCTGGACCGGGCGTTCGGTGACTCATTAGGCGCCGGAGGCACCAGAGTTGAGCTCCACATCACCGACCGACCAGAGTTTCGATGAGTCACGCCTCCAACTGGATCGCGAGCGACTCGAGCTCGAACGGCAAAAGGTAGCACTCGACAATCGGTTCGCCACGAAGCATCTAGGGGTGCTCCTGACCGCGCTTATATCCCTAGCCGCTACGCTCGTCTCGGGTGCCCAGATTTGGAAGTCTTCGATTGACCATCGATCTGAGGTAGAACGTGCGAGCATTGAGAAAGCGAAGGAGATCGCTGTCGCACAGCTCGACCAAGATCGCCGCTATAAGCTCGACGTCGCGACCTTCCTTTTCGACCGACGAGACAAGCTATTCTCCTCCGACCCAACAGAGAACGCGACAACACGGGACCTCCTCTTGGTCACGTTCCCGCCGGAGGTCACAGAACCGATCTTTCGACGTCTGCAAGCGACGGCGGAACAGCCGGCACAGCAACAGATCTAGGCTCAAGCTGCGCGAACCGCTCAACGCTTGGCTGAGCCTCGGGTCTTTGTCCACTACAGTCGCGGTGTCGACCATTCTCTGGCAGCGCGAGTAGCCGACGATCTAGCCAGCGCCGGCTTCCAGATTCCACCCATCGAGCAAGTCGAAAACGCGCCCAGTGGGTCCCAAGTCAGGTACTTCCACCCTGGAGATCACGAGGTTGCGAATTCCGTTGCAGTGCAAGTCGCGTCGTCACTTGGCCAGTTGAAAGTGGATCTCGTGAGAATCGCCTCGCTTGAAGGTCCGACCAGACCGGGGACCATTGAGGTTTGGATCGGGGCGCAGGAGTGATCCGACGCCCAACCGCCTACACCGGTCGGCTGGCGCCGCCGGTGAAGCGAAAAGGCGCGGAGCAGCTTCAATTGAGGCTGGAAAGTAGCGAAAGATCATGTCATCAATAACTAAAGGAGACCATTCGACTGCAGCGTTCTTTGTCCTGGCTTATGTCATCACATGGGCATTCTGGATACCGTTCGTTGTCATCGCTCCATCCTCATCAGCTATCGGGTCAGACTCGGAGTTGAGGGGTTCACCCCTTATGCTCTTGCAAGTTCTTGGCAACTTTGGGCCTAGTTTTGCGGCGATTCTGCTTTGGATGTTCTCGGGGAAACGAGGGGAGCTCAGAGACGCATTTAGCCGGCTACGCCCTCATCGCCATCAGTTGATTTGGTATGTTGTCGTTTTACTCTTGCCGATTGGGGTACTGCTTCCCGGACTTTTTGTTTACGCGCTACTCGGAGGAGATGTTGCAGACTTCAGCATCTTGGGCTCAGTGCTATTGTTCGTTTCTGCCATTTTTATTAGCGGTCTAGGTGAAGAGATGGGATGGCGTGGATATGCTTTGCCAAGACTGCAGATGACCAAGAATCCGTTCATCTCAAGTCTGATCGTAGGTTTCTTTTGGGGATTATGGCACTTACCGATAATCTACTGGGTTTCGTCACAAACTGGCTTGCTTTTCATAGCCGAGTTCGTGCTGTACGTGCTGCTAGTCGTGGCTTTTGCCGTAATACTCACCTGGGTGTATAACTCGACGAACAAAAGTTTATAGATGATGGTATTGCTTCATGCGGCGCTTACCGCCGGCGGCAACTCTGTCGCAGCTTTCGTACACCCGGTGATGGAAGGTACTTGGCTGCCTTACCTCGCGAATGTGCTTTCAGCAAGTGTGGTGGCAGTTCTCGTCGTAGCGCGCAATCGAACGTTTATGTTCTCGAGTCAAAGCGCGCCATGACCAGTTCTGCGACTTGAGTACTCGACGCATAGGATACGTTTCTACGGATGCGCTTGCACCTCAGGATCGCGTCGGCGCCGGCGCGATCGACGATCGATTGAGGGGTGACATGACACGATGACAAGGTTCATGATCTTCGTCGTTTTGTCGATCGCGATTTCCTATCTTTCGAGATCCTCCCTGGTCCACCCCCGCTCGCACGGCTTCTTCCGCTTCTTTGCCTGGGAGTGCATCGTCGCCCTCATCCTGATCAACTCCGTTGGATGGTTGCGGGCGCCATTCTCATCTCACCAGATTGCTTCCTGGTTTCTCTTGTGGTCGTCGATTGTTCCCTTGGTGCTTGGCGTGCGCGATCTTCGGGCCAGTGGACGGCTGGACTCTTCGCGATCCGGCGACGTGCCCCTCATCGGGATCGAGAAGACCACCGAGCTGGTATCGAGCGGCATCTATCGGTATGTCCGGCATCCCATGTATTGCTCGCTCCTGCTCTTGGCCTGGGGTGCCTTTTTCAAGCACTTCTCCTGGGCCGGGAGCGGCCTGGTGCTCGCTGCGACGGTTTTTCTCTTCGTAACGGCAAAGGTCGAGGAAGCGGAGAACATCGACTACTTCGGCGCTTCGTACCAGGAGTACATGAAACAGACCAAGATGTTCATTCCGTTTCTGTTTTGAGGAACCGGCAAGGCGATGCCGGTCGCCACTACCTTCGATCGAGGTGGCGCCGTCGGAAGCAACTCAGACTTTCAAGCTGCCCGGCCAGGGGTGCCAGGCGAACCGTGGCGGAGCGGGTGACGGTGCGTCGGTCGACTCGTCGTTTCGACTCCCCGTCGTGACAAGTCCTCCTGGCTGCCTGCAAACCGCGACCTGCCACGGTCCACCTTGCACTCTCTTCAGGTCGAGGCGAAGGTCGGTCGCTGAAGCCCCCGGGAGCGCGGGCGGACATCCCTCTGGAGGTGGGATACGCTCCAAGGTGCCGGTCCGGAGACGAGGATGCACCGAGAACCCGAGAGCGATCTGCAACGGCAGTTGGATGCTCTGCGCCGTGACCACCCTCCGAAGACGCTGGAGGTCGAGGGGGTCGTGTGGCGGTACACGGCGGTTGGGGCGGGGTCCGAAGGTCTGATGCTCTTTCCCGGGGCGGTGGGTGGTGGGGAGGTGTTCTTCGCCCTCGTACCGCTGCTCGCCAGCCGGTACCGGCTCATCATGATCACGCTTCCGGTCCTGTCCGGGCTCGAGCAGTTGATGCGCGGGCTGGAGGCGATTCTCGAATCGGAGGCCGTGGACCGGGTGGCGATGCTCGGCTCCTCGTTCGGCGGGATGGTCGTCCAGGCGTTCCTGTTCCGCCATCCGGAGCGGACCACGAAGGTCGTGCTCTCGGCCACCGCACCGCCGCGACTGGGCCGGGCGGACGAGAACGAGCGATGGCAGTGGGTCTACCGGGTCATCCCCATGCCGCTCCTGCGGGCCTTGTTGCGACTCGTGCTCCGGCTGACCTTCAAGGGGGTGACGGTCGAGCGCGACTTCTGGCGCTGGTACTACTTCGGGGTGATCGCCGAGCTCACCCGGGCCGATCTGGAGTGTCGCTACCGACTGGCCCTCGACTTCGACCGCGGTTATCCCGAGCCACCGGACCTCTCCGACTGGAGCGGAGAGATGCTCGTCGTCCAGGGCGAGCGGGACCAGATGATCAAGCAGGAGATCCGCGACCTGATGCAGCGGACCTACCCCGGCGCTCGGTACGCGCGCATCGAGGGGGCCGGCCACGGCCCGTACCTCGAGCGACCCACGGAGTGGATGGCCGCGGTCACCCGCTTTCTGGCACCGTCTCCGCCCCCTTGAGGAGAGGTCGGCCGCCGGCCGGGGTTCAGCGCTGTCGATGGTTGCTTTTGCGCGCCACGGTAGCGCGTTGGCTCCGAGCCACTGAACGCCTGGGAGTCTCGACGGCAGGCACCGGTGCCACCACCGTTCGCCTGGAATCGATGGGCTATCCTGAAAGGCCGATCGCATCGCGCGCCGCCCGGCCAGGGCCCGACGGCGTGCGCCTCGAACCCGACACCCGGAGGCTGCATGAGCACCCACGATCACCACGATCACCAGAGCCACCACGCCCGGATGGTGGCGGACTTCCGTCGCCGCTTCTGGGTCTCGCTCGCACTGACCGCGCCGGTGGTGGCCCTGTCGCCACTCGTCCGGGAGGCGCTCGGGGTCGCCGAAGCCTGGGCTTTCCCCGGGGACGCCTACGTCCAGCTCGCTTTCGCCACCGCCGTCTTCTTCTACGGTGGCCGGCCCTTCCTCGCCGGGCTGGTGCGCGAGCTGCGCGAGCGCCGGCCGGGGATGATGACTCTGATCGCCCTTGCGATCACGGTGGCCTACGGCTACAGCGCGGCGGTCGTCCTGGGGGTCGAGGGGAAGGTCTTCTTCTGGGAGCTCGCGACCCTGATCGACATCATGCTCCTCGGTCACTGGATCGAGATGCGCTCGGTGATGGGCGCCTCCCGAGCGTTGGAAGAGCTGGTGCGTCTGATGCCGGACGAGGCCCACCGCCTGCGCGACGACGGCTCCACCGAGGACGTGCCGGTGACCGAGCTCGAGCCCGGCGACCGGGTGCTGGTCAAGCCGGGGGAGAAGATGCCGGTCGACGGCACCCTGGTCGAGGGGCGTACGAGCGTCGACCAGGCGATGCTCACCGGCGAGTCGAAGCCGGTGGAGAAGGGCGAGGGCGACCAGGTGATCGGTGGCTCGGTCAACGGCGAGTCCGCCGTCACCCTGGAGGTGGAGAAGACGGGCGAGGAGACCTACCTCTCCCAGGTCGTGGAGATGGTGCGGAGCGCCCAGGAGTCCCGCTCCCGGTCCCAGGACCTGGCGAACCGGGCGGCTCTCTGGCTGACGGTCCTGGCGCTGTCGGCCGGCGCCCTGACGCTCGCGGTCTGGCTCGTCGTGGGGCGGCCCTTCGACTACTCCCTCGGCCGGATGGTCACCGTCATGGTGATCACCTGCCCCCACGCTCTCGGCCTCGCGGTGCCACTGGTGGTGGCCGTGTCGACCGCCCTGGCGGCCGGCCGGGGTCTGCTCATCCGCGACCGTTCTGCCTTCGAGCGCTCGCGGCTCATCGACGCCGTGGTTTTCGACAAGACCGGCACCCTGACCGAGGGCCGCTTCGGAGTCGACCGCGTGGCGGCGTGGGGCGAGGGAGGGGAGGACGAGGTCCTCCGGCTGGCCGCGTCCGTCGAGAGCCACTCCGAGCACCCGATCGCCGCGGGGATCGTGGAGGCCGCCCGGGAGCGGGGTCTCGAGGTCGCCAGCCCGAAGAACTTCCGGGCAATCCCGGGCAAGGGTGCCCGGGCGAGCGTGGTCCGGAGCGCCGGCGCCATCGACGGGGAGGACGAAGCCGAGGTCCTGGTGGTGAGCCCCGGCTACCTGGACCAGGAGGGGATCGACCTGGACGACAGTGCCACCGAGCGGGTTCGGGAGCTCGAGAAGGGGGGCCGGACGGTGGTCCACGTGCTCCTCGACGGCCGCCCGGTCGGGGCGGTGGCGCTCGCCGACGTGGTCCGAGAGGAGTCCCGGGAGGCGGTCCGAGCGCTCCACGAGATGGGTGTGCGCGTCCTCATGCTCACCGGAGACGCCGAGGCGGTGGCGCGCTCCGTGGCGGACGAGCTGGGCGTGGACGAGGTGTTCGCCGAGGTGCTGCCGGACGAGAAGGCGGCCAAGGTCAAGGAGGTTCAGGGCCGGGGCCTGACCGTCGCCATGATCGGTGACGGCGTCAACGACGCTCCGGCCCTGGTGACCGCGGACGTGGGCATCGCCATCGGCGCAGGCACCGACGTGGCCATCGAGTCAGCGGACATCGTCCTGGTGCGGTCCGACCCGCGGGCGGTGGTCTCGGTCATCGGCCTGGCCCGGGCCACCTACCGCAAGATGATCCAGAACCTCTGGTGGGCGAGCGGCTACAACCTTCTGGCCATCCCCCTGGCCGCCGGCGTCCTGGCGCCGGTGGGAATCGTTCTCTCGCCCGCGGCCGGGGCCGTCCTGATGTCGCTTTCGACGGTCATCGTCGCCGTCAACGCCCGCCTGCTCCGGGCTGAATGAGGCTCTAGCCTGGACTATTCATGAGTCACCTACTGCGAGCCGCAATTGCATGCAATCTCAGGGCGTACTCGCTCTTTGCTCCTCAACGGACTGCCGAGTACGCCTGCGTCGCGCATCGCTACGTGCGCCCTGATCTCACACACACTTGCGGCTCTCGCTACGGCGCCTCATGAATAGTCCAGGCTAGGAGCGTGTACGGCATAGATTCTTGTGCGGGTTGTTTCGCGCAGCGGTAGCGCAAGGTCTTCACATGGGGGAAGATAGGCCCATGGGAGACAAACAGTACCGGCCGTGGAGCCCGAAGCAGGGT
>Ga0210123_1000050_pt1 | contig 68079 bp, 63 predicted proteins | sample Muzzi_PWB_D2_FD_185535 | JGI IMG/M metagenome (GOLD analysis project Ga0210123, IMG submission 185535) | Wetland microbial communities from San Francisco Bay, California, USA, that impact long-term carbon sequestration - Muzzi_PWB_D2 (SPAdes) | ecosystem: Environmental > Aquatic > Marine >... | reverse complement strand
GATTCGGCGGTTCGCATTACCCATTTGCCCTCCGGGCTTGTGGTGACATGCCAGGACGAGAAATCTCAGCATAAGAATAAAGCCAAGGCAATGAAGGTGCTGCGCTCCAGGCTCCTGGACCAGAAGGTACAGGAGCAGGACGCCAAGCGCTCCCAGGAAAGAAAAAGCCAGGTGGGCAGCGGCGACCGCAGCGAGCGCATCCGCACCTACAACTTTCCCCAGGGCCGGGTAACCGACCATCGCATTGGACTGACCCTTTATAAGCTGGACACCATACTTCAAGGCGACGTTGACGAAGTCATCGACGCACTGGTGACCCATTATCAGAGTCAAGCGCTTCAGCATGTCAACAAATGACGATCAATCTGCGACGCCGCCTTGGACCATTGTCGGCACCCTACGGTGGACGGCGGATTACTTTAAGCAACGGGGAATCGAAAGCCCCAGGCCGGATGCCGAGATATTGCTGGCTCACACATTGCGTTGCGAGCGCATCGATCTCTATTTGCACCATGATCAGCCCCTGAACGCTGATGAATTGCATCGCTTCAAGCAATCCATCCAGAGGCGTGTACGCCGCGAACCCGTGGCTTACATTACCGGTCGCAAGGAGTTTTGGTCGCTTGATTTTAAAGTGACCCCGGAGGTATTGATCCCTCGCCCTGAAACCGAGGGGCTTGTGGAAGCGGCCTTGCAGCATTACACTGAGCATGATGCTGTTCATGTGCTGGAACTGGGTACCGGTTCAGGGATTATCAGCATTTCCTTGGCACATGAACGGCCGCAATGGCAGTTCTTGGCATTGGATATATCCCCGCAGGCCGTCGACCTTGCGCGGCTGAATGCCCGCAAGCTTCTGTCGGAAGAACGCATTAGCTTCATGGTCGGCAACTGGTTTGATGCCATTGACGCTCAAGGTGCCTGCTTTAACCTGATCGTATCCAATCCGCCCTATATAGCCAGCAAGGATATGGTCATGCTTGCGCCTGAAATTCTTCAGCATGAGCCGTCCAGAGCGTTAGATGGCGGGTCGCAAGGCCTGGCCAGCATTGCGCATATCATTCAGATGGCCTCTGGATATTTGAAGCCTGACGGAAAGTTGCTCCTTGAGATCGGGTATGATCAAGGGGCGGCAGTGAAAACCTTGGGGGATGCATGCGGTGCTTATGACCAAGTCATCATTAATAAGGATTACAGCGGGCACGAACGCATCGCCTGTTTACGCAAAGCAAGTTAGGCAATGCCGGTCAGGGATGGCTTATAGAAGGTGTTTTTGGACTAAAAAAGTATTGCGGATTAATTCGCGATTTGTTACGTTTCCCCGATTTTAATTCACACGCCCGTGGACTTTGCTCCCGGTGCTCCCGTTATGAGAGTCGGAGCCGAGGCTGAAGCGGGCGCAGGAACAAACCAAACCCAAGGAGAAAAAAATGGCTTATGTTACCATGAAAGAATTGTTGGAAGCCGGTGTCCATTTCGGTCATCAAACCAAACGCTGGAATCCCAAGATGAAGCCCTATATTTTTGGGGCTCGCAACGGCATCTATATCGTTGATTTGCAAAAGACCGTGCGCATGTTTAAATCGGCCTATAACTTTGTGACCGATACCGTCGCCAAGGGCAAGTCGGTTTTGTTCGTCGGCACCAAAAAACAGGCGCGTGAATCCATATATGAGGAAGCCAACCGCTGCGAGATGTTCTACGTGCACAATCGCTGGCTGGGGGGTATGTTAACCAATTTTCAGACCATCAAGAAGAGCATTGATCGGCTGAATTATCTTAATACCATTGAAAATGACGGGTCCATCGAGCTCTTTCCGAAAAAGGAAAGGCTCAAACTGGGCAAGGAACGCACCAAGCTGGACAGTACGCTGGGCGGCATTCGCAATATGGGTAAATTGCCGGGGGCCATTTTTGTGGTGGATCCCAAGAACGAAGCCATCGCCATTCGCGAAGGCCGCAGGCTGGGCATTCCCATCGTGGCCATCGTAGACACCAATTGTGACCCCGATGAGGTTGATTTTATCATTCCCGGCAATGATGACGCCATTCGTGCCATACGCCTGCTATCTTCCCGCATCGCTGACGCATGCATCGAAGGCCAGAAACGTCTTAAGGAGCGCAAACAGGCTGAGGCCGATAAGGAAGTGGAAGAGCCGTCTGAGATTGAGTCCGCGGCAGCCACTCTAAAACCCGGCGAGCGAAAAGTTATTTCCGATGGTTCCGCAGGACCCATAGTTGAAATTATTCGAAAAACAGGGGATGAAGAAACCCCTCAAGCCACAGAAGAGACCGTCGGCGAAGCACCCGCTGCCGACGCTGAACAGACAGGAGAATAAGATAAAATGGCTGATATCAGTGCAGCAATGGTTAAAGAGCTCCGAGAGAAATCCGGTGCCGGAATTATGGATTGTAAAGAAGCCTTGACTGAGTGCGGCGGGGATATGGAAAAAGCTGTCGACTTTTTGCGCAAGAAAGGACTGGCCACTGCAGCCAAACGCGCCGGACGCGCTACTTCCGAAGGGACAATCCAGTCCTATATTCACATGGGCGGAAAAATCGGCGTGATGGTGGAAGTCAATTGCGAAACGGATTTTGTGGCCAAAACAGATGATTTTGTTGAATTCGCCAGAAATCTGGCCATGCATATCGCCGCCACCAACCCTGTTGGGGTGACATCTGATGATGTGCCCGAGTCAATTCTCATTCGTGAAAAGGAGATCTATCGGGATCAGGCCTTGGAAATGGGCAAACCAGAAAAAATGATCGATAAGATCGTCGAAGGCAAGTTGAATAAATTCTACAAAGACAGCTGTCTGATGAACCAGCAGTATGTTAAGGATCCCGATAAGACCATCGCCGACTATCTGAATGAAGTGATTTCCAAAACAGGCGAGAAAATAACGGTGAAACGCTTTGCCCGTTTTCAGGTGGGGGCCGAATAATCTTGAGTCAGCCGAAATACAAACGCATCTTGTTGAAGCTTAGCGGTGAAGCCCTGATGGGAGACCAAAATTTCGGCATCAGTCCGGATATGCTGAAATATGTGGCTGACGAAGTAAGGTCGATTTACGATCTGGGCGTGGAAATCGCCATCGTGGTTGGTGGAGGAAATATCTTCCGAGGCGTAAAAGCGACCTCTTTCGGAATGGAAAGAACCGCCGCTGACCATATGGGGATGCTGGCCACTGTGACGAACAGTCTGGCTCTTCAGGACGCATTGGAAAAACAAGGTATTCAAACCCGGGTCCAAACGGCCATCTCCATGCACGAGGTGGCCGAGCCTTATATTCTGAGACGGGCGGTGCGCCATCTTGAAAAGGGCCGCGTGGTCATATTTGCCGCCGGGACGGGCAACCCCTATTTTACCACCGACACCGCAGCGGTTCTGCGGGCACAAGAAGTGCATGCCGAAGTGCTGCTGAAAGCAACGAAAGTGGACGGACTCTATGAAGCAGATCCGGTCGAGCATCCCGATGCCGCCTTCATTGCCTCTACCTCCTATATGCAAGTACTTGAGAAGCAGTTAAAGGTTATGGACATGACGGCCATCTCGCTGGCCATGGACAATGACCTGCCATTGGTGGTCTTTAATCTGAAGCAACCGAATAATATTCGCAAAGTCGTCTGCGGGGCAAGCATCGGGACCGTGATCGCCAACCGTGTGTAGTTTCCGCCCGGCTGCAATGTACTCAATGGATATTGATCCAATACCCTGAAGAGGTGCATACCAATGATTGAAGAGACCTATCAAGAGACCCGTGATCGCATGGGTAAAACCATCACCGTCCTGAAGAACGAACTGAAACGCATCCGCACCGGTCGAGCCTCGGCATCGCTGCTGGATGGTATAAAACTCGATTATTACGGTACAGCGACGCCCTTGAATCAAACGGCCACCATCGCAGTGCCTGAAAGCCGGTTGATTACCATTCAGCCCTGGGATGCGACCATTATCAAAGTTATCGAAAAGGCCATCTTAAAATCTGACCTCGGCCTGACGCCGTCCAACGACGGTAAACTCATTCGCATCGCCATACCGCCGTTGTCCGAAGAGCGGCGCAAAGAGCTGGTCAAACAGGTGCATAGAAGCTGCGAAGAACATAAAGTCGCGGTACGCAATATTCGTCGCGACGCCAACGAATTGCTCAAAGGCTTTAAAAAGGACGGCGACATTACGGAAGACGATGCGTTCAAGGCGCAGGACCAAGTGCAGAAGATTACCGACGAATACATTGAGAAGATTGACGAGGTATACAAAGAAAAAGAGAAAGAGATTCTTGAGTTCTAAGTTGCCTGATGACAGACTGGATCCGCATAAGCTTCCGCGCCATGTGGCCATTATCATGGACGGCAACGGTCGCTGGGCCAAAAAACGTCTTCTGAATAGAGTCAAAGGACACGAAAAAGGCGTTGAGACCGTTCGTGCAATTGTGCGTACGTGCCGCGAATTCCATATTCCCAATCTTACCTTATACGCATTCTCCACCGAAAACTGGCAAAGACCCCAAAACGAGATCAATGCATTGATGTCGCTTCTCAAAAAGTTCCTGGAAAAGGAACTGCCGGAGCTGCAAACCCAGCAAATCCGTCTCAGGGGGATTGGCCAGCTTCACCGGCTGCCCGAAAAAGTCCGTACGGCTTTGGAAAATGCTATCACGGCAACAGCAGACAATGACAAGATGATGCTCAATCTGGCCTTGAGCTACGGCGGCCGAACAGAGATAACGGAAATGGTTCAGGTTCTGGCAGACAAGGTGGCCAAAGGTGAGCTGAGACCGGAGGAGATTGACCCGCAGGTTGTGGCTGATCATCTCTACACCAAGGGCATTCCCGACCCTGATATCATGATTCGCACCAGCGGCGAAATGCGTATCAGTAATTTTTTGCTATGGCAGCTGGCGTATGCGGAGTTTTTTGTCACCGATACGCTGTGGCCTGATTTCTCACGCGAAGAGTTGGTTGAGATACTGCTGCAATACCAACAACGTGATAGACGATTCGGCAAGGTGGGGTCATGACAAAAATAACGGGACAACTACAAGATAGTGTTTTGATACTGAACTAGCAGGAGCTTATGTACTGGAAACGCTGGCTGACCGCACTGGTATTACTTCCACCTCTGATCTTTTTGATTTTTAAAGGCGGCCAACTGCTGTTTGCCATCGTCGTCATCGCCACAGCCTTGCTATGTCTTAGGGAATACTTCCGTATCGCCTTTACGAATCATACCCCCAGAATACCTGGCGTTTATCATGGATGGGGCTACCTTTCAGGCGTGGTGATTATGGTATGCGCATACCGGCAAAGCTATCTTGCGATGATCTTGTCATTGACTCTGAGCGTCATCGGTGCCGCCGCCATCTCGATTCATCGGTTCAGCGTCAGTCAAGATGCTCCCTTGGTGGCCGTTAAACAAGTATTCGGCGTGTTTTATATTGGTATTTGTCTCTCATTTATCATTTTGCTACGGTCAACCCCCAATGGACCGCTCTGGGTTTTTTTTCTATTCTGGGTTATCGCTTGGGGCGACACCGGCGCCTTGTACGTCGGATCCACTCTGGGTCGTCACAAGCTATGTCCTGCGGTAAGCCCCAAGAAAACCATCGAGGGGGCCTTGGGTGGGCTTACGGCCAATCTTATCTTTGCTTGGATTTTCAAAATCCTTTTTTTAAACACCATGAGCGGAATGGTGTGCACAACCTTCGCCTTGACGGTTGGGGCGGTAGGTCAGCTCGGTGATCTTTTTGAGTCCGAGTTCAAGCGGGTTTCCGGGGTAAAGGATTCGAGTACATTGCTTCCAGGGCATGGGGGCTTTTGGGATCGCCTTGATGCCATGTTACTGGCCGCACCCGTTGCGTATGCCTTGAAGGAATATTTGCTGCCATGAAAACCCTGTCTCTCCTTGGTTCCACAGGCTCAATTGGGCGCAATACACTCAACATCGTGGCCAAGTTTCCGGACAATTTCAAAGTTAAGACGTTGACGGCCAAAACCAACATAGAGCTACTGGCCGATCAGATTCAGAAATTCGCACCCGAACTGGTGGCTGTTTATGATGCCCCTACAGCTCAAAAATTGCGGGCGCTGATTCCAGGCTCGCATCCCGTAGAAATAAAGCATGGTGCCGAAGGATATCGTGCTGCCGCTGCATGGGAGGGCGTGGAAATGACCGTGGGCGCCATGATGGGCGCCGCTGGTTTGGAACCCATACTGGCTGCCATTGCGGCCGGCAAAGACATTGCCATCGCCAATAAAGAGACCTTGGTAATGGCCGGTGCTTTGGTGACGGCCGCCGTGGCCCAGAAAAGCGTACGCCTGTTGCCCATTGACAGTGAACACAGCGCAATTTTTCAATGTCTGCACGGACACCGTCGTCAGGATCTGGAGAAGATATTGCTGACCGCCTCGGGCGGCCCATTTTTAAATACGGCGCGGGAGGAATTTGCTCGCATCACACCGGAACAGGCTCTTGAGCACCCCAACTGGGATATGGGTGCCAAAATTACTGTCGATTCAGCCACATTGATGAATAAGGGCCTCGAGGTCATCGAGGCCAAATGGTTATTTGATATCGATGTCGACCGGATTGAGGTAATTGTACATCCCCAGAGCATTATCCACTCAATGGTCGCCTTTTGCGATGGCTCGATTTTGGCACAAATGGGGATCCCTGATATGCAGGAAGCAATTGCCTACGCACTCTCATACCCGGAACGCATTGCGCTCAAACAACCCTTGCCTGACCTGGCTGGTATTGGCGCCCTTACGTTTCAAAATCCTGATCCAACAAAATTTCCCTGTTTGCAACTGGCTTTTAAAGCCTGCCGGTCGGGGGGTACCATGCCAACTGTGCTGAACGCTGCAAATGAAGTGGCGGTCGATGCTTTTTTGTCTGGTAATCTGCCGTTTTCCGGAATCCCAAATGTCATTGACGCCACCATGAACATGCATAACTTGGTTCAGGTTCCTAATCTGGAGTCTGTTCTGATTGCAGATGCATGGGCGCGGCAAGAGGCCCAAAGTTTGGTTGCAGAGCAGGCGACGATCTTATAATGTATGTGCGCATCTGCTAAAAACCTTAAGCAATTTGGCCGATTGATATGAATACCGTTCTGTTATTTATCGTTGTTCTGGGTCCCCTGATATTTTTTCATGAGCTGGGACATTTTTTAGTGGCCCGCCTCTTTGGCGTAGGCGTGGAAAAATTTTCTCTGGGTTTCGGCCCGCGCATCGTGGGGAAAAAAATTGGACGTACCGACTACCGCATATCTTTGATACCCCTGGGCGGCTACGTAAAAATGGTGGGCGATGAGCCGGACGCCGAGCTGCCGCCCGAGGACCTGCCATATTCCTTTACCCACAAACCTGCGGCCCAAAGGAGTTTGATCGTTTTTGCCGGGCCTTTTTTCAATGCGTTGCTGGCCTTGATGATTTTTTTCTCCATCCTCTTTTTTATCGGCATATCCAGCATTCGTCCGGTGGTTAAGAACATCGATGCCGACGGCCCCTCCGAAAAAGCCGGCTTGCGGCTGGACGACCAGATCCAAGCCATTGGTGACACGCCTGTGGCTTCCTGGCGCGATATCAATGCGATATTGGAGCGCAACGATGGGCAGCCAATAGAGATGCAGGTCCTTCGGCAGGGAGAGATATCGGTCTATAAGCTGGTGCCTCAGAAAGCGGCATATACCAATGTCTATGGTGATGAGATCCCTTATTATGATTTTGGTCTTTCCGGTGTAGCTGAACCGATAGCTACCGTTGGCGAGGTGATGGAAGAGATGCCGGCGTTTGCGGCAGGCTTGCGAGCGGGGGATCAAATCATATCCATTGATGACCATCCGATCCGATATTGGAAAGAGATGCAGGAGATGGTCACCAGCTCTGGCGGAAAGACCCTGCGGTTCGAGTTACGGCGTCAGAATGAGACCCTGGCGCTGGATATCACGCCCAACCTGGTCAAGGATCGCAATTTAAGCGGCATCAGTTCAAAAAACTACCGGATTGGCATCCGGCCGCCGGACCTCGTACCCGATGAAGACAAGATCACGGTCGAGTTGTCGTTCACCCAATCCGCGAAGCAAAGCTTCCAAATATTGTTTCAAGTAACTGGCAGCTTTTTCGATTTTATTAAAAAGGCTTTTCAGGGAAAAGTGTCTCGAGAATTAGTGGGCGGACCAATAAGAATCGCACAAATGGCGAAGCAATCAGCCCAAATGGGGGGAGTTGAACTCTTTTCCTTTGTGGCTGCCATCAGTCTGCAATTGGCGATCCTTAATCTGCTGCCCATTCCCGTTCTGGATGGTGGACATCTCCTCTTTTATGGCATCGAAGCCGTCAAGCGCGGACCGCTGAGCACGCGTGCCAGAGAGACCGCTCAACAGATCGGACTTTTTCTTTTGCTTCTGTTAATGGTATTCGTCCTGTATAATGATATTGAGTTTACTTGGTTTAACTGAACACCTGATTTTGCAGATGCGTAATGCGTATGCATTGTATTTACCACCTTAGGAATAAATTCAAACAGATAAATCGATAGAAGATTGCCATGCCAAGTCGAATTGAAATCACACTAAAGCCGGAGCTGATTGATGCCGAAGGGCAGGGGCTGCGCAACAAAGCCCGGGACTATTTCGATCTGGAAGCGGAGGATATTCGCACCGTGCACATCGTTACCATCGATGCCGCCCTGGAGGCCGACCAGCTTAGCAAAGTGCGTGACGAAATCTTTACCAACCCCGTGACCCAGATTTCTTCTCTGGACCCGCTGCCGGTGGACTTTGACTGGATCATTTGGACGGGATTTCGGCCCGGGGTGCGGGACAACGCCGGTGCCACGGCCGTCGAGGCCATGGAAGATCTGCTGGGTATCAAGTTTAAACCGGATGAGGCAGCCTATACGTCCAAACGCTATTGCCTCAAAGGCGATGGTCTCACCCGGGCAGGTGTGGAAATGATCGCCAAAGAACTACTGGCCAACGATATTATCCAGCAATGGAAGATATTCGACCGGACCAACTGGGACACTGAAAATGGCGTGGGGTTTATCATTCCCAAGGTGCGCTTGGACCACACGCCGACCGTGACGGTCATACCCGTGGGCAGCGATGCTGCCCTTGAACGCATCAGCGATGCGCGTAATTTGGCATTAAATCCCAATGATATTCCAACTATCCGAAATTATTTTCTATCACCCGAAGTCAAGACTGCCAGGGCGGCCGTGGGACTTTCCGACCCCACGGATGTGGAGCTTGAATATATATCGCAGGGACGTAGCGACCACTGCAATCACAATACCTTCCAGGGGTTATTCCGGTATTCCGACCAGAGCGCCCATGTAGAGGAGACCGTCGACAATCTTTTCAAAACATGTATTCAAACCCCGACCCTGGCCTTGAAAGAAAAAAAGGATTGGGTGATGTCCGTGCTTTGGGATAATGCCGGCGTCGGCCGATTTGATGACAATCACTACTATGTCATTACCGGAGAGACGCACAATTCGCCGTCCAACATGGAAGCATATGGTGGCGCCATCACCGGTATCGTGGGTATTTACCGTGACCCCATGGGAACCGGGAAAGGCTCAAAACTCATCATGGGTAGCTACGGCTTCTGTGTAGGACCACGGGATTATCAGGGGGATCTGAAACCCAGACTCCATCCACGTCGCTTGCTGGATGGCATCATCGAGGGGGTTCGGGACGGCGGCAATAAAAGCGGTATTCCTACGCCCTTCGGACAGGTCTTGTTTCATCCCGGATATATGGGCAAATGCCTGGTGTATGTCACCGCTTTGGGCATCATGCCGGCCACTATCAACAACGCACCGGCCGAGGAAAAAACCATACTGCCCGGCGATCTGGTGATCATGAGCGGGGGACGCGTTGGAAAAGACGGTATCCATGGCGTCACTGCCTCATCAGAGACCTTTTCCGAAAGCACCCCGGCCGGGCATGTGCAAATCGGTGACCCTTATACCCAGAAGAAGATGCACGACTTTCTGATCGAGGCCCGCGATGCGGGACTCATTCGGTTTATCACCGATAACGGCGGCGGTGGTTTGTCTTCTTCGGTGGGAGAGACGGCCCGTTTCTCCAATGGATGTGAAATCGAGTTGGAGAAAGTACCCCTCAAATACTCAGGCTTGGACCAATGGGAGATCTGGGTATCTGAATCCCAGGAGCGCATGACCATCGCCGTTGCACCTGAGCATGAGGGCAACTTTTTCGAGCTTTCGCGCAAGCACGGCGTCGAGAGTACCGTCATCGGAAAATACACCGACACGGGCAAGTTGCACATCAAGTATGACGGCAAGACGTGTGCATATGTCGACCTGGATCTTTTGACGGCCGGGTTCCCCCAGTGGGAATTTGAAGCCGAATGGCGGTCACCGGAAGATCGCGGGCTCTGCGAACCTGTATTGGGTCTACCGGGCCGCCATGATAAGGTCTTGTTGGATTTGCTGGCCAGACCCAATATCTGTTCCAAGGGCTGGATCAATCGGCAATACGATCATGAGGTCCAGGGCACGAGCGTTATAAAGCCCCTCATCGGTGTGGAGAGAGATATCCCTTCTGATGCTGCGGTGATCCGTCCGGTGCTCGATTCTGAAAAAGGACTCGCCTTTTCCCAGGCCATGTTGCCTTTTTATTCCCGCATCGATGCATATCACATGACCACTTGTACCATCGATGAAGCCATTCGACGGTTGATCGTCGCGGGGGGGGATCCCGAACATTTGGGTGGTGTCGACAATTTCTGCTGGCCGACTATTGAGTTCGATACATGCACCAATCCGGATGGAAAGTTCAAAGCAGCGCAGCTGGTCCGTTCTTGTCGTGCGTTGCGCGATATGTGTATGGCCTATGAAATTCCGCTGCTTTCCGGAAAAGACAGCATGTACGTGGACGGTCATCTGTCGGGACGATACGGCGAAACGCATAAAGTCTCAGCGCTGGAGAGCCTGCAATTTTCAGCCACCAGCGTTATAGCAGATGTGCATCGATGTGTCACCCTGGATACCAAGGTGGCCGGGGATCTGGTTTATGTCCTGGGATGGACGCGCAACGAGCTTGGTGCATCGGAGTACTACGATATGTTGGGCTATGTGGGGTGCAACGTGCCCCAAGTCAATGCCGGTGCCTTCATGCCCCTTTACCAGTCATTATCCCAAGCGATTGCCGCAGGCTTGATCGCATCCGCCCACGGCATCTATCGGGGGGGATTGGGCACGCATTTGGCCATGAAAGCTATGGCGGGAGGACTCGGCATGCATGTGGATTTGTCCGCCGTCCCTTCCCAGGCATCCCTCCGCGATGATCAAGTGCTTTATTCCGAGTCGGCTGGTCGTTTCATCGTGACTGTCGATCCCGGAAACCAGGTCGCTTTTGAAGATCTTTTCAAGGGCATGCCGGCCGCAAAGATCGGTGATGTTACTGCTGAACCAAAACTTTTGGTTCGTGGTACCGAAGGAGGGATCATCCTTGAATTAACAGTGCCGGAGCTGAAGTCAGCCTGGCTAAAACCCTTTGGTGACCTCATATGAGCAGTGTGAAAGCCCTAGTATTGACCGGGTATGGTCTCAATTGTGATTACGAAACCGTGCACGCCTTTAAACTGGCCGGTGCCAAGGCACAACGCGTCCACATCAACACCCTGATCGATGGATCGGCTGCTTTGAAGGATTTTCAAATCATGGCCTTCATCGGCGGCTTCAGTTGGGGCGACGATCACGGCGCAGGCGTGGTGCAGGCGGTGCGGATGAAAACGCGGATCGGAGATGACCTGCTCGCTTTTGTCGAACAGGGTAAACTGGTCATCGGTATCTGTAATGGTTTTCAATGCCTTGTTAATCTGGGCCTGTTACCGGGTTTTGAAAACAATTACACCAAGCGTTCGGTGGCGCTCACCTTCAACGATTGCGGTAATTTTCGCGATGATTGGGTCCATCTTAAAATCAATACCCAATCTCCTTGTATATTCACCAAGGGGCTCGAACAGATGGAACTGCCCATTCGCCACGGGGAAGGCAAGTTTTTCGCCCAGGATGATACGCTGAATGAACTCGCACGCAATCAGCAGATCGTTGTCCAATATGCGTTGCCGAATGGTCAGCTCTCAGCAGGCGCATTTCCGGCCAATCCCAACGGCTCCGTGATGGACATCGCCGGCATTTGCGATCCTTGTGGGCGCGTGTTTGGTCTCATGCCCCATCCGGAGGCTTTCAACCACTGGACCAATCACCCCCACTGGACGCGGCGACAGGAATTGATCAAGCGAGGATTGGAAACGGCACCTGAAGGAGTGACACCCGGTATCCGGATGTTTCGAAACGCGGTGGACTATTTTCGATAGGCTGAAAACACCCGCCGTGCACTGCAAAAAAAGCCCGCAACCCACTTCGCCGCCCTGAAGGGAGGATAACATGATCATGGCACGCGATATCATGACCACCCGGCTAACCACCCTGACACCGGATATGGACTTTGCTACAGCGGCAAAAATCCTGATCGATCAGCATTTTAATGGCGCGCCCGTAATAGATGAGCAGGGACAACTGGTGGGAATCCTTTGCCGTAGCGATCTTGTTGCCCAGCATAAAAAGCTTCCGGTGCCGACCCTGCTGACCTTGCTGGACAGCTTTGTCCGGCTTACATCTGCCAAACAGCTTGAGAAGCAGGCCCGCAAAATTGCCGCATTGACGGTGGGCGAAGCCATGACACCCGATCCGGTCACAGTGAAACCGGATACCACCATCGATACCATCGCTGCCCTGATGGTGGACAGCAATCTGCATACCTTACCGGTGGTAGAAGACGGTCAATTGGTTGGCATCATCGGAAAAGAGGATATCTTGCGGACACTGTTGACAAATGCCCAGGCGTAGACCACGCAGGCCGTAGAGGTTCCTGGCTCAATATATGTTTGCCATCGTTGATTGCCGATTGACACGCCAAATGCATTCCACTATAGTGCGCATATAGAAAAATATCTTGTTATCAAATGGTTATCATGTATTTGCAGTTGGTGAAATTAACTTGCGCGTTCCAGTGAGATGGTCGCAAGGGATTCAACCGTCATCTCAAGCGTATGCGGGTCTACCAATATATGAGCGAAGATTCCAATCCCGTTGATCATAAGAATGATTCGCCAGGCGCCGAAGGTGGCCTTTCATCCTCTCCGGCCCCAACGGATCCGGCCGGCATGTCAAAATTTACAAATGGCGCAGCCTCACCAAAATACTGGGAAGTTCTGTTGGTTGAGTTTGTCCATCAGGTGGGGCTCTTTCTAGTTCATTCTAGGCATGCTCAAGGCGCTCGATCCACAGATGCCCTTTTTGAGCAACTGGTGCGGCATCTGGGTATCCTCATGAAAATGCCGGATCATGAAGGTGGTATCCTTATTCGGCGCAGTCATTGTAAGGCCCCCATGGCTCCGATGGATGCTGATTATTTGGCCATGTGCGGAAATCTGATGGTTAAAACCACAGAAGCGGCGACGTCCCAAGCGGTCCCGTCTGTGCAGCGATCTTCCCATCTGGAAAGCGCTTTGGCCCAAGCATTTCGATGCTTTGCCGACCTGGGTATTCATTCGCTATACATTCGAATGCCCGGCCCGTCGGCGCACAAAATCGACCAGCTGCGTCTGGCCATGAACATCGTGGCCCGCTTTCGAATGGCCGTCAACGACGCCACGTCCATCAGGTTCCGCTGTTACGGTCGTGCGCTGACTTTTCCATTGATCAATGATGCCCATGGAGATCCGGATCCCAACCTGACCCTAATGGCTGCCCTGAATGGGCTCTCACCGGTCAATGCGAAGGAGTTGATCAAACAGGCAGAAGCATATCACAGCTTAAATGCGCCCAAAATCGGAAATGACAAATCAATAGACTGTATCAGCAGTTATAATCAGATTTTCGCTGTGAGAAGTTTGAGATCCCAAATCATCAAACCACCGGTTGAAGTGAATAACCTTCCATGGTTGCAGGTTGGATCTCTGTCATTAGAGCGTTCAACCTGTCAGCTAAACCAGTTGCCCGACCAAAACGGGACCGGTTCAGACACACCCGGTGACAGCGAACAGGGGAAAATTCAATCCGTTGAAGGCGCCCAAAGCAATCTGGATGAAGAACAATCTTTCAGAGAGCTCAAAGCATCAATTTCGAAATTCATCGACATCGAGAATAAAAAAAACAAAGCAGCGTTTGCTGTCTTAACCGCCAATGACTATGCTGGATCGGATCCTCAGACCATCGGAGCTCGCCTCGTGTCCCTAACCGAACTGCTGTATGCCTTGGACAAGCGCTGTCAGGATCCTTCGGTTTTTGAAAAGCTCATCGATTTCTTCCGGCAGCGCTTACAGGACGTTCAGGATATTGTGCTATCGAATATCATCACCCAGCGGCAAGGCCTCAAAATTGTCGACAAGGGGCGTGCCATCATGGTGGGTTTGGTTCATCCGAGATTATTCGATTTAATAACGTTGATGTCCGAGCAGGTGGCTGCCCGTCGCCGAATGGCCATTATTGAAGCTATTGCCTTTAATTTCGACCCCTGTCATATGGCCGATCTATCTAACGGTTTTTGTATTACTGAAAATGAAGCGCACCAAATTCTGAAGATATTGAAAGACTGCTTTAGCGCCATTGGCAGTTTCATCCGTCCCACCTTCGAAGGACGGATTGATTTGATGGTCAGGTATGAGAACGCCATTTTTGAAATTCTGTGGTGCTTTCTTAAGAAGACACCCCGTAGTCAGGATCGTTTAAATTTTTTAAATGCCCTGCAGCTGCTGATGGCCAAGCTGAGAAACCCCAAGCGGGCAACCCAATTCCTGCTGGCGGATATTTGCCAGACACCATCCCAAGTGCATTATACTGACCGCAATGCATTCACCTTGGGCAATATCTTGTTGCACCAGGAAAACAAGGAATTGTACGTCGATATCAACCGTACACCGGAGAATGCCCTGAATTTACATCGACGCATCAATAGCGAGGTGCGGCAATACCTGATATGGCGTCTGGAGGTGGACAAGATAAGGATGCTATCCAAGCTGAGAACCATTCACCGCACGCTGCAGGAAGCATTGCTGGTGCCCGTTGGTGCGAAGGTTCCTTATGAGGTATCTTTCTTGCTGGCATTGGAAAGAGAGGCGCTGATTTTCCTGGCCCTTGTCGGCGGGCATACCGCCAGAACGTTCCTGCGTGAAGTGTTTAATGATTTCAGTACCGCGGAATCTGAAATCTACCAGCATGATTCGTCGATCAAGCACCGTTCTGATTTGTTGGCACAGCTGCAAATTGTGATTCGATCCCTGGGACGAGCCGGAAATATAGAGGATATCGAAAAGTTGAGAGCCATTCAAGACAGGGAAAAAGCGTTGTGCAACCTCGATTCACACCCCGCACATACGTTAAAGGTAAAGCAATTGATGAAATGGATTCCGGAAGCAATTAAGCGCATTCACGCTCAGAAATGACTCGGTACTTGCCCATACGATTTCGTTGAGGACGAAAAATGGATAAAGCAAAAGACCTGTTTAAAGCAGACGTTGTTTGTAAAATTCTGATCAAGAATAAACTGCTGGCTGCCAATCGAGCCAAAGAGATACTCAGGCATAGGACCGGGCTGCTCCAAAAGCTGGAGAAAATCCGTGAAAAGAAATATCAAAACACGCCATCCGAAGAACTCATCAACAATCCGCTCAATATTATTGATGTCATCACCTCGCTTAATTTGAACCGTTTGGATAATCCGGAGCTTCCGCTTGACGAGGAGACCATGTATCAGGCATTGGCGCGTGAATGGGACGTGCCCTTTTTTAAACTTGATCCGCTCAAGCTTGATCTAAATGTGGTGACGAGTTCAATCAGCCGTTCATTTGCCATGAAGCATTTGGTACTTCCGGTGGAGATCAAGGATGGGATATTGACGGTGGCAACGCCGCATCCTTTTGATTTAGAGGTCCTGGACGATATCTCTTCAGCAAGCAAACTGCGCGTTCAGATGGCCATCAGTCCCAAATCCGACGTCATAAAGTTGATTAACGAATTTTTTGGATTCAAGACCTCCATCGCCGCCGCGCAGGATCAATTCGGCGGCCCCACCGTGGACCTCGGTAACTTGGAGCAATATGTCCGTTTAAGGTCTTCCGATGAACTGCCGTCAAATGACCAGCATATTGTGAATGCAGTTGACCATTTGTTCATCTATGCTTTTGATCAAAAAGCCAGCGATATTCATATCGAGCCCAAGCGCGTGCATACGCTGGTGCGCATGCGGATTGATGGGGTCTTGCATACCGTCTACAAACTTCCCAAAGCGGTACATTCGGCCATAACGAGCCGGATTAAAAATCTGTCGCGAATGGATATGGCTGAAAAACGGCGTCCCCAGGACGGGCGCATCAAAACAGATAAAGGCGATAAAGAAGTTGAAATCCGAGTATCCACGGTGCCGGTTGCCTTTGGCGAAAAAGTGGTCATGCGTATCATGGATCCGGATATTTTGTTCCAAGACCTGGATAAATTGGGATTCGAGGCACTGGATCTTGAGCGATATCAGAAAATAATCGAAATGCCTCATGGCATCTTGTTGGTATGCGGTCCTACAGGCAGCGGAAAGTCCACCACTTTGTATTCCACCTTGAATCGAGTCTACAAGCCTACGATCAACATCACGACAGTTGAAGAACCTATCGAGATGGTTCACGAGAGTTTCAACCAAATTGCCGTGCAGCAACAAATCGGAATTACTTTTGGATCGATTTTACGAAATATCCTGAGACAGGATCCGGATGTCATCATGATCGGAGAAATGCGCGATTTCGAGACGGCCGAAAATGCCATCCAGGCGGCTTTAACCGGTCATCTGGTTCTCTCTACCTTGCATACCAATGATGCCCCGACCGCCATTATGCGACTGCTTGATCTGGGCGTGCCTCATTTTTTATTGCAAGCCACGCTGGTTGGCATCATCGCCCAAAGACTGGTGCGTAAAATTTGCAATTATTGTAAGACGCCGCATGAAGTGGACGCTGAGCGGCTACGCGCCATGGGCCTGGATGTTGGCCATAGCGGAACCCTTAAATTATTTCGTGGAATAGGATGCGAGAAATGCCGCGGTACCGGCTATCTGGGCAGAACCTGCATACTGGAGTTAATGCCATTTACGGAAGCCATTCGTAAATTGACCCAGGCCGATGCAGATGTGGACCGCATACGTATAAAGGCCCGCGAGGAAGGGATGCGCACATTAAGAGAGAGCGCCGTCGATAAACTGCTTAGAGGCGTGACCACCTATGAGGAGGTGCTCAGGGTCACCTGGGAGCAGTTCTAGGGCGGTCGCTCTCATGATAATCAGAGCTTCCGCCTTTTAAGCTACTATAGAGGAGGGTTTGTGTCCTATGGGGTCCGGATTTTTTGACCCGGATTGATCTTTTCATTGGCATCTGTGACAATCACTGTGGAAGTGGTTTTTTCGGTATGCAGTACCACCAAGGATCCCACATCAACTGGTGCCAGAGCGATCTTTTTGCCGTTCATGTCTTCTTTCGTTTCCTGATAATAGATCGTGTACTGTTGGCCCTCTCGGATATTGTCAACTTCACCTTTGTCAATGAAAGCGATCATGTTCGGTCCGATAAGTATGTTGTGCCCTTCGGTGCCGATGATCATGCCGTCGATGCCGGGTGTGCTTTCCGTCACAAGAATTTCGGGTGAGCGCTCTTGATAGGCCATCAATAAATCGCCGGGCTGGATGGCGCGGAATCCTTCAATAACTTTTGCAATGGCGTATTCCGATTCATTTTGCGTTACTTCAACAACGCCGAGCAGTAGATGCTGTGTGCCGATTTTTCTGTCCGAATGTCTCTCCTCCGTGGGGCTCAATGCCCGATAAACAGTAAACCGTGCACCGGGGGCGAAGTCAGCTTCGCGACCGGAGTCCGGCGAGGAGATGTAGACGACATCACCCGCGCTGACCAATGTCTTGTTGTTAAGAACACTAAAAATCCGGCCCAAGGGCTGCACTGGAGGCTTGCGGATAAATCCGACTTTGTCCATGTGGCCATAGTAAAAGTTGACATGGGGAGCGGCTTCCGGCTCAGGCGTACTTACGGCCGCTTGGGGTGCAACGGTCGGAACCGCTTTCATTTGTTCGCGGTGTTTATCACTTTTTAGATAGAGTCGGATACGTTCGCCAGGGTAGATCCAATGGGGATTGGGCAGTTGATCGTTTTCTTTCCAGAGATCGGGCCACTGCCAGGGTGTGTCATTGAATCGTTGGGAAATATCCCAGAGCGTATCGCCCTTTTTGACTGTATAGTAGAACCCGGTCTCGTATTTCACTTCATCCTGCGGTTCATTCGCAAACGCCGGCACCAACCAGGCAACAATCAAAGAAAGCCCGATGAAAATGACCATCGGCAAGCATCTCTGCATGTATACATTGATTTTCATCACGATCATCCCCATTTGTTTGTGTTAGTTTCGGAGGACAAAAATCTTTTTTATTGATTTCAGTAACCTAATTGGTCCAATGTTGTCAAGTTTTTCAGTCCCTCACGCAGAATTAACCCTATCGTTGCATAAGCCGGAGGGCTTCAGAGTCCAATACAAAAAAGCCCCCGGGGAAGGTTATCCCGGGGGCTTGACATGTCCTGTCGCTAAAAGCGGGGTCGGTTTACATCATGCCGCCCATGCCGCCCATGCCACCCATGCCGCCCATGCCGCCGCCGGGAGGCATACCACCGGCATCGGATTTATCTTCCGGTTTCTCAGCGATCATGGCTTCGGTGGTGAGCATCAATCCAGCTACGCTGCCGGCATTTTGGAGGGCAAAACGCACGACCTTGGTGGGATCGATAACACCAGCTTCAATGAGGTCTTCATAGGTGTTTGTATCGGCATTGTAGCCAATGGCACCTTTTTCATTCTTTACCTTATCAATGACGACGGAGCCTTCAAAACCGGCGTTGTTTGCAATTTGACGAAGCGGCTCTTCGATTGCCCGAATAACAACTTTAACGCCCTGTTTCTGGTCTGCCTTAATTTTAATTTTTTCCAAGGCATCGATGGTGCGGACCAGTGCTACGCCGCCGCCCGGAACAATACCTTCTTCAACCGCTGCCCGCGTGGCATTGAGCGCATCTTCAACACGCGCCTTTTTCTCCTTCATCTCGGTTTCGGTGGCCGCACCTACATTGATGACAGCGACGCCGCCGATCAATTTGGCCAGGCGTTCCTGCAGTTTTTCACGGTCATAATCGGAAGAGGTTTCTTCAATCTGAGCACGGATTTGCTTCACGCGACCCTCAAGTGCGGAACGGGCACCGGAGCCATCAACAATGGTGGTATTGTCCTTGTCGATGCTAACGCGTTTGGCTTTGCCAAGATCAGAAAGCGCCAGGTTTTCCATTTTAATGCCCAGATCTTCGGAGACAACCTGTCCTCCGGTCAGAATGGCAATATCTTCCAACATCGCTTTGCGGCGATCACCGAATCCGGGTGCTTTTACTGCTGCAACATTCAGGGTCCCGCGCAATTTGTTGACCACCAAAGTAGCCAGGGCCTCGCCGTCAACATCTTCGGCGACGATCAACAGCGGTTTACCCATTTTTGCGACTTGTTCCAAAACCGGCAGCAGGTCTTTCATATTGCTTATTTTTTTCTCATTAATCAGGATATAGGGATCTTCCAAGGAAGCAACCATTTTTTCAGGATCAGTAACAAAATAGGGGGAAAGATACCCACGATCGAATTGCATACCTTCAACAACATCCAGAGTGGTTTCCATGGATTTGGCTTCTTCAACCGTAATGACACCTTCTTTGCCAACCTTGTTCATTGCTTCGGCAATGATATTACCGATGGTTGCGTCATTGTTGGCGGATATGGTGCCCACCTGAGCGATTTCGCGCTGATCTTTGGTGGGTTTGCTCATCTTATGAAGCTCATTAACCGCAACTTCAACCGCCTTGTCGATGCCGCGCTTGATCGCCATGGGATTGTTCCCGGCCGCAACCAGTTTTTGGCCTTCTTCATAAATCGCCCGGGCTAAAACTGTCGCGGTGGTGGTGCCGTCACCAGCCATATCACTTGTTTTGCTCGCAACCTCTTTAACCATCTGCGCGCCCATGTTTTCGAATTTATCTTCGAGTTCGATCTCTTTTGCTACCGTAACACCGTCTTTGGTTACCGTGGGAGACCCCCAGGATTTGTCAATCACCACATTGCGCCCTTTGGGGCCAAGCGTGACAACGACTGCATCTGCAAGTGTCTGGACACCCCTGAGCATGGCTTCGCGGGCTTTCATATCGTATTTAATAATTTTGGACGTCATTTGTATCCTCCATTCATTGTGTCAATTGGTATGCTTAATCGATTATGCCCAGAACATCGTCTTCACGCATAATTAAATACTCATCACCCTCAATTTTGACTTCAGTTCCCGCATATTTGCCAAATAAAATGCGATCCCCTTTTTTAACTTCCAGAGCAACCCGTTTGCCGTCATCACCCAGTTTGCCGTTGCCTACGGCAAACACCTTGCCCTCTGCAGGCTTCTCTTTGGCAGTGTCGGGAATTATGATGCCACCCTTTGTGGTTGTTTCCTCCTCAACACGTTGTACCAGAATTCGATCCTGTAATGGTCTAAGTTTCATCGTTCCATCTCTCCTTTTAATAATAATCGTGGTACGGCTAAAAATCTTATTCTATGGTTGTGTTTATTTTGGATTCAATTTTTCATAAATCTAATCTTCACAGGAATTCGCTGACGGTTCAGAAGTCACCCCCTTTCAACAATCGTCCAGATCAAAGGAATCGTATTTGTTCTCATTCAGTGAGCGTTGGTCGCCCGTTAAATTTTCCACTATCTCCACATACGATAAGCGGCCATGTGATTCAATGCGTGATTCGTCCATGATCGCGCTTATCTTGCATTATTCGTCAGTATTGGTTTTAACGCTTTTGGTAGCTGATTTTGTTTCTTTGGCCCCGGAACCGTTTTCGGCCGCCGGCGCCGATTTATCATTTGTGTCTTTTTGGGACTTGCCGGCATAGTCCGTCACATACCAGCCGGTTCCCTTGAGATGGAATGCACTTTGGGATATGAGCTTATGTAGGCGGCCCGAACAATGCCTGCATTTGGTCAGTGGCTTGTCAGAAAATTTCTGAATAACCTCCTCAAGCTTGCCGCATTGATCGCACTGATATTCGTAGATCGGCATTTCCGCGCAACCCTCCTTATTATTTCTAATTAAAATGACACACCGATCGAAAAACTGGTCTAATATAGTGTGTGATTTTTCATTGTCAAGACGCCTTTTTGGATAAAATTCAACCTATTTTGATTTTCACGGCATCAGCGCCACTGGTCGTAAAAGGTCAGCACATGGCCCATGTCGGGCAATTGCACTTTGGATAGGATGGCATGCGTGAGGGTGTGTACGCGTTTCTCCTCAGCAAACTTTTCATCGGTGTTGGCGTCAAAATTTTGCAGAAACCTGCTGAATCTGACGATGTGAATCAGCTCGTGGGATACGATGTATAAACAAAACTCCATAAGCGCGAGTTGCGGATTCTGCTCGATGGCCTTCAATACATTGTGGTCTTGAATGCAGATTTTATAGAAATCATACGATTCGGAGCCCAGTGCAGACCCTTTGCGTTTGCCCTGATAGCGCACGATTTGGGCAAAAGGTTCGTCTACGATTTCTACCGGATTCAGTTCTGCAACGGTCTTAACGTCATACCTGGGGCGCAACCATTCACTGGAAGACATTTTGAAATAATTACTGACCATTTCTTCAGACAAGGTCACAGCCTGATTAACCACCAGCAACTGGGCCGGGTTGAATCGCGATATGCCGTTTTTAATGTCCATGTAGGGCCATTATCATACAATTGCAACGATTTCAAACGGATAACATATCCGAATGTATTTTTGCAGCCCAAAGCTGTGGGCTGTAACCTCGATCTTGGCGATATTGGTCCTGGCTCTGAACGGCCTTTCATCCTCAAATGACGTTCAGGCCTCAAATGGCCTGCTGAATTATTAGTGATAGCCATAAATACCGGGTTTATTATAAAAAGCGTTGGACAAATCATTTCCAAAGGTGCTATGGAAGCCGGGTTGATCGAGTAGAAAGGTTTGAAAGGAGGTGGGCCATTGGGCAGTGTCATAAAAAAACGCAGGAAAAAAATGCGTAAACATAAACACCGCAAGCTGTTAGCTCGCACGCGGCACCAGCGCAGAAAGGGCAAATAATGAATGCTGCGATGGGGTTCAAGTACGTGAAATAAAAAAGCACCGGGGCTCGAATGGCAACGGTGCTTTTTTCATAATATTTATAGATCCGCTATTTATCGGAGGAGTATCCTTTCAGGTACTTGAGCAGGTCTGAATCCGTCGAGAGAATCAACGAGCTCTCCTTATCCAGGGATTCACTATAGATCTCCAAGGTTTTAACAAATGAGTAAAAATCCGGGTCCTTGCCAAACGCTTCAGCATAAAGTTTGGTGGACTCGCCATCAGCCTTGCCTTTAATTTCCTGGGCTTGCCGATAGGCTTGGGACTTGATGCGTTTGAGATCCAGTTCCTTGTCGCCCAGGATTTTCTGGGCTTCCCCTTTGCCTTCTGACCGGAATTTCTGAGCGATTTGTTTGCGTTCGGCAATCATCCGGTCATAGACGGATCTACGCACTTCTTCGCGGTAATTGATGCGCTTGATCTTAACATCGACCAATTCAATGCCGAATTTATCCAGTTTCGGTTGGGCCTGCTTTAATATCATTTCGTCAATCTTTTTCCGGCCGATGGTCACCATATAAGATGCGGGTTGTTTTTGCTGTTCATTTTCCTCGATACCTTCTTCAAATGTGTCCAGTTCGCGATTCGAGTTCCGCACGGTTTCGATCAGGCGGTTGGAGGTGATCAGGTTGCGAACAGCCGGATCGATGATTTCATTCAGTCGGTTGGTGGCCAAGTCTGCCTTCATGCCGATGGTTTTAAAGAACAGAACCGGGTCGGTGATCTTCCAGCGTGCAAAAGTATCCACATAAATATAGGTCTTATCCTTGGTTGGAATTTCGCCTGGATCGCCATCCCACTCCTGTAAATTCCTCGGATAGGCGATCTTACGTTCGAAAAAAGGCAGCCTGAAATGCAAGCCGGGATCTTGAACCGTACGGTTGACCTTGCTGAACAATGTGATAACGACCTGCTCGGTCTCATCGACAGTGTATGCGCACGTCATACCGGCGAGGACAACAATGGCAATCAAGGCACCAGCAATCATTTTAATATTCATTTTTCAACACCTTGTGGTTTTCCCAGATTTAAGAGCGGTAGAAGGTTCTTCTGATCTTCATCTACAATGAACTTGGGGCCGAGTTTAGGAAGCAAGTCCTTGATGGCTTCCAGGTACAAGCGTCGCTTGGTGACGTCCTTGGCTTTGGTGTATTCGGCATACAATGCCTGAAATCGGGATGCATCGCCTTTGGCACGGTTGATACGATCCAAGGCATAACCTTCCGCCGCTTTGATGGTACGTTCGGCCTCGCCGCGGGCTGCGGGAATGGCCTTGTTATAGTCTTCCCGCGCCTGGTAAATCAGCTTTTCCTTTTCCTGAACCGCCTGGTTCACTTCGTTGAAGGATGGCTGTACCGGGCCGGGAACATTGGTGCGTTTGAGCTCGACATTGACCACCCGCAAACCGGTTTCAGCTTTGTCCAGCTCTTCCTGAAGCACTTTTTCGGCTTCATTGGCAATTTCACTTCGCTTGGAAATGACTTCATTGATGCTCCGATCACCAACCACAAGGCGCATGCTCGCCTCAGACAGATCGCGCAACAATCCCTTAACGTCTTTCACTTTAAAGAGGTAGTCATAAGGTTCTTTTACGCGATATTGCACGATCCACGGAACCAGGGCCACATTCAGATCGCCTGTAAGCATCAGCGACGCGGTGGCGGCATCCGCGGCCCCACTGGTTCGCCTGTCGGGGTCGGTTCGGTCCGAACGGAGCCCGAACTCTTCTTTTTCGACTTTCTCCTGGGAGACCTTCTTGACGCTTTCGATTCCGAAGGGCAGCTTTAAATTCAGACCGGGGGGTGATATGCGCACAAATTCTCCAAAGCGCTGAATAACGCCGACGGAACCTGATTCAATGGTAAATATGGATGAATAAACCAATACCACAACGATCAGCAAAAGGATGATGGCAATGGTTCCGCCGGGAATCTTCAGGTTCTTGAATTGCTTGAGAATCTCATCTATCTGGGGTGGCGGTCCCCCCCGTTGTTGTCGCTGCTGCTGATTCAGCTTTTCCCAATCCCATGCCATAATTTCTTCACCTGCTTATTGGGTTGATAGTTCATGTGGAAATCAACTTGTGATGGTCTTCGACCACATTTGCGGGCCTGTCGAATGCCTCAAGAATGGTGCGCTATCGCGGAATTTGCTTATGATTACCTGTAAATTCAGCTTGTTTTTAATTTACGTATACTCTAAGTCGCAGGGTATTCGAAGTCAAGAAAAATCCAGGATGATGGCGCGGGTCCGATAGGCTTGCCCCTCGGCTATGATGTGATATGATGCCCTGGAAATCGCGCGCCCCATTTCTTGACGGGATAGAGACCACCGTTATGGATTGGTGCCGTACGAAATTTGCCATGGATGGATTGATCCATCTCAGGATGCGAGCAGACAGATGAAAAAGCGGCGGCATAATAAATCGTTTTCAAATATTGGTGATGTGCTCGGCAAAGTGCTTAATCAATACCGCCCCATGACCGACCAGTCCCTTATCAGGCTGTGGGACTTGTGGGAACAAGCCGTGGGCGAAGGCATTGCCGCCAACGCGCGCCCTGCAGCATTCAAGGGTGACATCCTGCTGGTTCATGTTTCCAGTTCCACCTGGCTGCATCATCTCCGGTATCTGGAATCTGAAATAATTGACAAACTGAATCAGGCCTTGGGCGCAGATCAGGTTAAAAAGATCCAACTGAAAATCGGTCCTGTGCAGGGTGGGAAATAACCGCTGGAATGCAAATGATCCCTGCACTGCAGTAACAGGGTACCATTATGATCACCAATGAAGACATAAAAATGGATACATTTTTTGATGGCCGGCTTACGGTTTTTCAAAGCGTACAAGGCTATCGGTTTTCTATTGATGCCGTCCTGTTGGCCGCGTTGCCGCAACCAAAACCCGGAGAAGTGGTCTTGGATATCGGTACGGGTTGCGGGATCCTCCCTCTGATTTTGGCTTTTCGACATCCGCAAGTCAGATGTATGGGCGTTGAATTGCAGGCCGAATTGGCGGACATCGCGCTGCACAATGTTGCCGCCAACCACATGCAGGATCGAATTGCCATTATAAATCAGGACATACGATCCATCAGCGGTGATAAACTGGCGGGACCGGTGGATTGGATTGTCTGCAACCCGCCGTACCGGCCCGCCAACAGTGGGCGGATCAATCCGAACGGCATGCGCGCTCAGGCCCGGCATGAAATCAATTTAACCCTCACCGAGTTGATGCGGGCGGCAAGAAAATACCTGCGAACAGGCGGCCGGATTGCGACCATTTACCCCATCGGCCGATTGGTGGACCTGCTTTACGAGATGCGCATGGCCGGCATCGAACCCAAATGGATGCAGAGCATCCATTCCCATGCAAACGAAGCGGCCAAACTGGTCCGCGTGCAAGGTTTGATGCGCGGTAACCCGGGACTGGAGGTCGTTGCGCCGCTGGTCATCTATGGTCCGGATGGCGCCTATACCCGTGCGGTCAACCAAATGATGGCGCCATAGGCGAAAGCGTTAAGCCGTCCATTTTTCATTGCTTTTGATTGTTTGTGCATTAGAAATGGCATTGACACCCAATGATAAACACGATATGAAGCCCATTTCTGAGAATGTGCTGACCGAGGTCCGGGTAAGGAGAGGTTGCCGAGTGGCTGAAGGCCCCGCTCTCGAAAAGCGGTATCCCGTTTCCCCGGGATCGTGGGTTCGAATCCCACCCTCTCCGCCACATGTTTGACGCCTAGCTGCATCAGCATGTGAAGGAGCCTAACCAGTGTCAGTTTTTGCTTATCGCCACATTGCGGAGAGATGTCCGAGTTGGCTGAAGGAGCACGACTGGAAATCGTGTGTGTCGTTTATAGCGGCACCGAGGGTTCGAATCCCTCTCTCTCCGCCACATCCTTTTTGTATGCCACCATCACCAAATTTCTAGTGTCCATCCAGAAATGGTAGATTTTGGTTCAGGCCAAGACCGCAACGAGTTTGGGACCGCAGGCGTAGTAACGCTACGTCGAGGACGCCAAAGGAGTGAGAACACCGGCCTGGGCCAGAAGATGCCATTTCTGGATGGATACTTGTTAATGCCGTAAAGCCACATGCCAATGTTGCACCGATTGACCAGGTGCGCTATAAGGGCCGTGGATAGGATTTACCAAGGACCCGGTTATGAGTTACCTCGTTTTTGCACGCAAATACAGACCGCAGACATTTGAGCAGGTTGTGCAGCAGTCCCACGTTACACGCACCCTGGCAAATGCTATAGCTGCAGAGCGCGTAGCCCACGCCATATTGTTCGCCGGCCCGCGGGGTACGGGAAAAACGACGGTGGCCCGCATCTTGGCCAAGGCCATGAATTGCGCCCAGGGCCCGACGGCCGAGCCATGCAATCGCTGCCAATCATGTGTGGAGATTACAGCGGGCAATTCGGCTGACGTATTTGAAATTGATGGTGCTTCAAACAACAGCGTGGATCAAGTCCGTGAGCTTCGCGAAAACCTCAAATACATGCCAGCCCATAGCCGTTTTAAAATCTATATTATCGATGAAGTTCACATGCTCAGCCTGGCAGCATTCAATGCGCTCTTGAAGACTTTGGAAGAGCCTCCCGACCATATCATGTTCATGTTTGCCACCACTGAAGTGCATAAGATCCCCATAACCATTCTATCCCGATGCCAGCGGCATGACTTGCGGCGCATCGACGGCGCTGCCATCGTCAGCCATCTGCAATATATTTGCGATGCTGAAAAAGTGGAAATCGACGAGGCGAGTTTGTCCCTGATTGCTCAGGAAGCGGGCGGCAGCATGCGCGACAGCCTGAGTCTGCTGGACCATGTGTTGGCCTGCGCCGAGGGGCCTGTAACGGCAGGGCTCATCGGCGAATTGTTGGGTATTGTGGATCGCAAACATCTTTTCGAGATATCCGAGGCCATTTTTCACCGCGATATTGGCAAAGTTCTTGGAGGTATCGATGCGGTTTGGCGCAATGGATATGAAATTAAGCGCTTTTACGCTGATCTGGTTTCCCATTTTCATCATCTGGCCATCGTAAAGCTTGGTTCTCAGGCAAGCAGGCTGGTGGATCTGCCACAACAGGAAATCGATCGTTTGAAATCCCAAGTGGACAATGTGTCAGAGGGTTATTTGCTGCAAATTTTTGATCTCCTGTTTCAAGAGGAGCCCGCGATCAAATTTTCCAGTCAGCCCAAAGTGGGGCTGGAGATGCTGTTTTTGAAACTGTTTCAAACACCGCCGTCGTTGGCTATTGGCACGCTGATCGAACATTTGGATCAATTCAAAGCCGGCTTTCATGCAGGAAATGTTGCATCTGCAAATACCACCACTACTGCCGACATGACGCAGCAGGCCGATGGGACGGAAAAATCGCGGGCCGCAGAAACTATCCCGGAAAAAGAAAATCGTTCTTCGGATATGCCGCGCCCGGTAGACATCAATGCGCTTTGGCCCAAAGTGGTGGCGGGCATATCCGGGCAGAAGCCATCTCTGGCCGGGTTTCTCGCGAATTGTCAATTGATATCCAATACACCTGGACAACTCGATCTCAAGGTCAATGGAAATGAGTTTACCTTAAAAAATATCTCCAAGCACAAGCAGGCCATAGAAGACGAGTGCCGCCAGCATTTGGACCGGCCGGTGCGCCTCAATATCGTGGCCAATTTCGAAGATCGGGAAACCAAACAAGAACAAAAAAAAAAGATCGGTCAGCTTAAACAACAGGCAATGGGCCATCCACTTGTGATGGAGGCGCTTGAACTGTTTGATGGCAGAGTGATCGACATCAAAGTACCTTAGGAGGAATGATAGATGAAGGGTATGGGAAATATGATGAAGCAAGCCCAGAAGCTTCAAGCCAAGATGCTCAAAATGCAGGAAGAACTGGCGGAAAAGACTGTAGAAACTTCAGCGGGCGGCGGCATGATCAACGTGGTGGCCAATGGCCGTCAGCAGATTATATCCATTAGCATCGATAAAGAGGTCGTAGACCCGGATGATGTTGATATGTTGCAGGACCTGGTGCTCGCGGCCGTGAATGATGCCTTGAATAAAGCCCAGGAGATGGTGGCCAGCGAAATGGGAAAAATCACCGGCGGCATGAATATTCCAGGCCTTATATAAGTCTTAAGCCATGCATCATTATCCACGATCCATTCGGACCTTGATTCGCAACCTGTCCAGATTGCCCGGTGTGGGCGAAAAAACCGCCGAACGGCTGGCGATCCATATCCTGCGTAAGCCGCTGGTCGAGGCAGAACAGTTGGCCCACAGCATTCTCGCCGTGAAGCAGAAAATCATGCTTTGCGCCATGTGCTTTGCTCTGAGCGACACGGAACGTTGTCAGATTTGCCAAGATGAAAGCCGGGATCAAAACTTGCTTTGCGTTGTCGAACAACCGGCAGATATGGTTTCCATTGAAAAATCTGGCGCATATAAGGGATTATACCACATCTTGGGCGGCGTACTTTCCCCCATGGAGGGTATCGGCCCCCAGGAACTCAGGTTCAAGGAGTTATTCCGGCGAATGGCACAAGGTGTCGTTAAAGAAGTGATTCTTGCCACGGGAACCAGCGTGGAAGGAGAATCCACTGCTGATTATCTTGCCAAGCAATTGGCTGCATCACAAGTCAAAGTCACGCGGATTGCCACCGGCGTTCCCGTGGGCGGCGACTTGAAATACATTGACCAGATGACCCTTAAATGCGCTTTGGACAGTCGGCATGACATCTGATCAAGCCTACTTTGCGTGCACCCAATGCGGCGATTGCTGTAAAGGCTTTGGCGGCACGTACCTGACCAATGAAGATATCGGCCTCATCTCCGATCATCTGGGCATCTCCAGTGCCGCTTTCAAACAACGATATTGCGCCCCATCCGGCAATCGTCTTGTTTTGGCCCAGCGTGCGGACGATTTTTGCATCTTCTGGGATCGAATCTGTACCATCCATGCCATCAAACCTAGCATGTGCCGCCGGTGGCCTTTCATCGACAGCCTGCTCAAGGACATTCACAATTGGCGGATCATGGCCAGTGTTTGTCCCGGCATGCGCACCGATGCAGATGATGACCGCCTGCTTGAATTTGTCCGCAATAAAATAAAGTGACAGCACATCTTCACCTGCAGATAAGGAAGAACCGTCTTTGTCATGTGCGGCGCAGCAATTCTAACTGCACATGGTTCATTAAACCCGGCCTTGAGCGGGAAGGCGCTCGGCGCCCCACGCAAGGTCTAGTTGTTGGAGCTATTGGCGATAATTTTTTTCCAGCAGTTGCCGCAAGGCTTATGAGACGCGGTCAATAGGATTTAGTCAGAATTGCTGTTTGCGGCGCGTACGATCTGACCCGGGAAAATTAATATGATCGGTGTATTTGATTCTGGCATTGGCGGGCTTACCGTGGTGCGTGCCATGATGGATGCCTTGCCAGGGCATGATATCATCTATTTGGGCGACACCGCGCGCACTCCTTATGGCAGCAAAAGCAGTGAAACCATTAAATGCTATTCTTTGAACAATGCCGAGTTTTTGGTGCGCCGCGGCGCCAAAATGATTGTGATCGCATGCAATACCGCTTCAAGCTATGCATACGAGACCGTTCGGTCCCAATTTGATATGCCCGTTTTTGAAGTCATTGGACCGGGCGCCCAGTTGGCTGTGCAACAATCAAAAAAAATGCGTATCGGCGTCATCGGCACCCGTGCAACCGTATCCAGCGGGATTTATGATAGGAAGATTAAAGCCATTCAATGCCATGCCAAAGTGGTGATGGCCGCTTGCCCTTTGCTGGTACCATTGGTCGAGGAAGGGTGGCTCAACAGACCCGAAACAGCCAAGATCATCCGCAAATATCTGGCGCCCTTAAAATCCCGGCAGATCGACACATTGATTTTGGGGTGCACCCATTACCCGGTACTGCGCCGGCAGATACAACAAAAAATAGGGAAGCGGGTGACTTTGGTGGATTCTGCCGAGGCCATCGCGAATCAGGTCCGCGGATATTTAGCCTCACATGGCCATGACGCGGTAAGGAAGCCGAACGAAGAAGGCCGTTGCCACATTTTTGTAACCGATACAGCCGAACAATTTAAAAAAACCGCTCAGCGCATAATGCGCAAGCGATGGGTCATCGAACAAGCCGACATTCAATGTGCGCCATGAAAAGCAGGGCCGCATTTTTAAAGAAATACGAGCATCCATGTGGCGAGCCCCTGTTGTTATCGATGGCTACTGACGTCTTCTTTCGCCGGTCATCCTCCCCCTTCGCTGGAATGGGTAATGTGGATATCCCGTTTGGGGTATGGGATTTCTATCTTTTCGGCATCAAAGATGGCTTTCACGCGGTCCGTGATGGCTGAAATGGTGTTCATACGCTGCCGGGCGTCGTTGATCCAGACCCGTAGCTGAAGATCCACCGAAGATTCGCCAAAGTTACGCACCACGACTTTCGGCGGCGGGTCGTCCAGAACCCACGCCAATTCCGTGCTGGCCTTGAGAATCAGGGCTTTGGCCCGCTCGATATCGGTATCGTAGGCCACACCGATATTGATACGCACCCGAATACTGGTGGAAATCAGCGTATAGTTGACAATATCGCGCTTCATAATTTCGTTGTTGGGGATGACGATGACAATATTGTCGGTGGTTTTGATCTTGGTGGCCCGCAGCCCGATATCGATGACATCTCCCCAGCTTGCACTGCCGGCGGGAGCACTCCAGACTTCAATGCGATCGCCGATCTCAAATGGTCGATCGATGATCAATAAGATACCGGCGATAAGATTGGAGAGGGTGTCCTTGGCGGCAAAACCGATGGCGATACCCAATACGCCTGCACCGGCTACAAAGGGCATTACGTTGATCCCCATGATATCCAGCGCCAGCACCACTGCCACCGCATAGATAATCGCACCTGAGAATCTGTTCAGCAGATCAAACACGATATTATCAATCTTGGTTTCGGTCTTATCAGCCCACTTTTGCTCGGCATAGTCAAGGATGGCCAGGGTGAAACTTTTGATCGGCGCAGCCAACAACACCACGAAAAGGGCATGATAAATCGTTTCAAACATCTGCAGGTGGAACAGCCGAATCAGGTAAGACCCGGCTAACAGAATCAGCCCCAGGCCTATGGCCTTGCGTATCATGTCGAAAAGATTTTCGTTGCTTTTAAACCAATCGAAAGGGGTGAGGCGTTTTCTCAGTAGCCGCAATATGCTTTTGATTACCATCCAGGCGATGGCGGAGAGCAAGATGGCACCGACCGCCTTCAAGCCCACGGAAAGAAATGTGTCTCCCTTCAAAATGGTGGTAATGTGCTCCAAGAATCGATACCACTGGTCCATGCACCTCTCCTTTGGCTGAGTTCAATTCTTAATAATTTGTTCCGCCCGGATGTGCAAGAGGCTAATTTTTTTGAGATAGCATTCTAATGCTTGGCGGCATTGGATAAAACCATCGCCGCAGATGAGCGTAGACATGAATCAGCGAGCCAATGGAGTCGACGGCAAAAGAGTGGCTCCGCTGAATGGAGAGGAAGAATGGTCTTAACTGTTCAGAGCCATTTGGATGCGCATGTCAGCGGTTAGATCTTGCTGGGCCAAAATAGACTTCATTTGTGCCAATTGATTTTCCAGATCCGCGACCGTCATCTCCAAAGTTTGAATGGTTTCGGAAGAGGTCTGTTCGGTGACGTCCATGGCTTCCCGCAAGTCATTGGCATTTTTCACCAGATGCTTGAGGTTTTGTATTTTTTCCAGGCGCAGAAACAATTCATCGAAATTGATTGGCTTTTGAAGGTAATCCACCGCTCCTTTTTTCATGGCCACGATGGCATTGTCGATGGAGCCATGGGCGGTGATCAGCACCACTTCTGTTTTAAAATTGTTTTCTTTGGCGGACTCCAGCACACCAATGCCATCGACCCCACCGGGCATCATCAAGTCAGTAAGCACCACATCATAATATTTCGTTGCGATCATGCGGACCGCTTCTATACCGTTTTCCGCCGCCTCAACCTCGTAATCCGCCTTGATGAGCCGCTTGCTCAGCAGGCTTCGGGTGACCGGGTCATCGTCCACGATTAATATTTTGAGTGATTGCATCTGCTTACCTCCATGGTAGACTACTGATAAACACATTCTATGCTAACGCAATTGGTAAAAAATTGATTTCAAGTGACGCTTGGGTACGAATCTCGGGCATACACCCGTAAGAGACTCCGTAGACCCGATGATCAGGTAACCGTCCGGTTCCAATACATCCGCAATTTTATTGAATAGCTTTTTGCGATCCTCCAATTTGAAATAGATGGCGACATTCCGGCAAAAGATGATGTCAAATTTGCCCATCGCGGTAAAAGGATGCATCAGATTTAATTTCCTGAACATCGCCATAGCGCGGATATCATCTTTGATTTTCCAGTTGGCACCATCGGTTGTAAAGTATCGTTGCAGGCGATCTTTTGGCAGCCCTCGTTCGATTTCAAATTTATTGTACGATCCATAACTGGCTGCCCGGATGGCAGCGTCGGAAAGATCCGTGCCGGTCAGTTTGACATTCAGTTTGGCGTTGCCCAGCAGCTCTTTGAGTACGATGGCGATGCTATAGATTTCCTGTCCGGTTGAGCAGGCCGCGCTCCAGATACGGATGGGGGTGGCGATGGATTTTGAAGCATGCTTGTCAATCACTTCCGGCAGGATTTTATGTTTGAGCAGTTCGAAAGGATTGGCATCCCTGAAAAATAGGGTTTCATTGGTGGTGATGGCATCGATGATTTTTTTCTCGATGGTTTTAGTGCCGTCAGCCCTGGCCTTCTGGTAGAATTCACTGTAGGTTGAACAATTCTCCGCTTCCAGCATGCGCCCCAGGCGTGTTTCGATGAGATAGGCTTTTGAGGCTTCGATGTGAATGCCTGCAATCCCGTAGATATAGTTCGCCAGAAGCTGGATTTCATCGGGCTTAATTTTCACGGGCCTCTTGATGCCGTTTAGGGCGGAGAGTTTGACCTGGGGGGCGGCTGCCGCCGCCTTGGCCAACTTTCCTGGTGCAGTTTCCGGCATATTCACTACCGTCCTACTCCTTTATTGGAGAGCGTGTTGACGATCGCCCTGGATATTTGATCCAGTGGTGCAACAACATCCACGATTCCCTTTTGGATCGGCTCTTTAGGCATGCCAAAGACCACGCAAGATGCTTCGTCCTGAGCAATGATGAAGGCGCCGCTGTTTCTCATCTGCGTCAGGCCGGCGGTTCCATCGGACCCCATGCCGGTCATGATGACGCCGGTTGCCCTGCCCACATATAATTCAGCAATGGATCGAAAAAGATAATCAACGGACGGTTTGCAGCTGTTTTCCGGAGCATCATCGGTAATTTTGATCACGCGCTGACGGCCGTCGGGACCGGCCACGATTTTCATCTGTTTCCCACCCGGAGCGATATAGATCTTATTCGGCGTCAACGCCTCGCCATTCACCGCTTCATGAACTTCCAGGGCGCATTTGGCATTTAAACTTTTTGCCAGCGACTGGGTAAACATAGGCGGCATATGTTGCACAACCACCACCGGCACGCCGATGTCTCCCGGTAATTTGGGCAACATCTGGGCGAGAGCGTTCGGGCCTCCAGTGGAGATACCGATGCCCACAATGGATGAAGGGCCGGAACGCTTTTGAGATTCCTTTTGCACCGAGATATTAAAAGCTGTGCTTGGACGCTGGATTTGTGGCGGGGTTTTTGTTTTGCGGCGCAGCGCACCGCGGATGTTCCGGCTTCGCTGGAATGCGTTGAGGATCGGGTACAGAGCCGCCGTCACAGCCGTTTTATTTTCGGCCATGGTCCCCGCTTGGGGTTTGGGGATAAAGTCAAAGGCGCCCAACTCAAGCGCCCGCATGGTCATGGCGCCGCCCTCGTGGGTGAGGGTGCTGAGCATAATCGCGCCCACATCCGGTGCATCCGTTCGCATGCGTTCCAACAGCTCCAAACCGCTCATTTCAGGCATCTCTATATCCAAGGTCAGCAGGTCCGGCTGAAGCGTTTTGATTTTTAAAAGCGCGGACTTTCCATTATGCGCTGAACCCACTACCTCAATACCGGGGATCTCGGCCAGCACATCGCCGACAATTTTACGGTAAACGATCGTGTCGTCCACAATCAACACTCTAAGGGGAGGGGTAAGTGTCATTGACAATTTTCCAGGGTCATTGCTTTATTGGCATTTCTTCGCAAGCCAGCGGCCTAATGGTCATCGGCCAGAACCTTGTTTACATCCAGTATTCCGATCAGACGATCCTTGGTTTTAAAAACACCTTTGAAGAAAGCACCTTGAACCCCACCGATGTTTGCCGGTGGTTCTTCCACTTTCTCCCAATTGGCCTCAACGACATCGCTGATTCGCGAAACCAGCAAACCGATGTACTCGTTGTCTGAACTAACGATAATATTCCGGGTGGTCTCGCTGAAATCCGTGGCGCTTAAGCCCAGCTTCTTGCCCAGATCGATCACGGTTACGATCTGTCCACGCAGATTCAAGATGCCGGTGACATATTCCGGAGACTGGGGGACCCTGGTCATTTCCATCAGCTTGTTGATTTCCTGGACATTGAGAATGTCCATACCACAGAGCGCTCCGCCAACATAAAACGTGGCCAACTCTACTGCTTGTTTTTTTCCCGATTTGGCCTTCATTGACAAAATTTCCTTTCAGTCAGCATGTTATCCTCTGTACAGTTTCACCTGCAATTCAATCGGACGTTACGCAGCAAGGGCCCTGAGGAAGCTGTGAATGCTTTTCATCAGCTTCTCGCGGTCCAGCTTGATTTGGTAGTCATCAATACCGACCTGTTTGCCCTTGGCAATATCTTCTTCGCCCGCCAAAGTCGTTAAGGCGATGACCGGCAGATGCGAAAATGTCGTGTTGTTTTTAATCTTTTGGGTTAATGCAAAACCATCCATGTTCGGCATCTCGATATCGGTGACCACCAGGGACACCGCATCGGCATTCTCGACGAGCAAATCCCAGGCGATGGCGCCATCTTCGGCCTCCAAGACTTTGAAGCCTTCTTTTTCAATGGAACCTTTCACCTGCTCACGGAAAAAGCTTGAGTCTTCTGCAAACAGGATGGTCGGCGCTTCGACTTCAGTGGAAGGCGGTGCCTTTGGTTTTTCAAACCATTGCGGGTTCAACGCCTTCACGATTTCGTAGATGTCCACCAGCAACGTGGTGCTATCGTTGATAATAGTGGATCCCATGATGCCCTCTTGGCGCAAGGTGACGCCATCGATGTTGAGATTTATCTCCTGAGCATCCACCGGACCCATGGCCAGCAAGCCCACTTCGCGTTTGGCCACGTTAAATACAATGACCAGCATGTTCTCCGTTTCAGCCAGCGGATTGACCATGGCCACCTCGTCGATACTGAACAGTGGCAGGCTGCCGTCCCTATATTTGATTACACGCTTGCCACCGACCTTCTCGACATCTGTACTTTTTATTTTTTCAATGCGCTCAACCAGATTCAGCGGTGCTGCGAATTGTTCGTCCTCGGCGCTTCGGAAGATCAACAAGGCCTGTTTGTCCTGACTGGCCCGCACTGCTTCCTGCTCGGCCAAAGCCACCTCTGCGGCGCGGGAAGAACCTTCAATGGAGGTCAGACCGGCCATCTGGGCAATGTTGGAGACATCTAGAATCAGGGCCACCCTGCCATCGCCCATGATGGTGGCACCGGCGTACCCTTTGCATTTTTTCAGGTCGCGACCCAGCGGCTTTACGACGATTTCTTCGGAATCGTTCAATTCATCCACGACCAACCCGTATTTCATGGCCCCGGTGGAGACCACCACGATGTTCAAGGCGCTATCCGCATGGAAGCGACGCTCCTGTTCGTTGCGGGAAGGGTGCGGCGTATCTAACGCTGCCTGGTCGTCGTTGGAGGGTTCGGCCTCAGAGTTGAGGAGGGGGCTTTGCTTCGAGCGGCGATCCGCAAGGGATTTTCTGCGATCAGGTCTTGATTGCCCTGTTTTGGGATCAAGATACTGGGGCTCGACCCCGATGACCGTCGCCAGCCGAATGAGGGGCAATAAATTGCCGCGCAGCCGGACGACATCCGCATCGCCCACCCGCTCGATACGTTTTCGAACCTGATCGGCCGGGATGCGAAGTAATTCTTCCAGATTGACTTGGGGGATGGCGTATCTTTCACCGCCGGTCAGGACGATTTGGCACGGAATGATGGCCAGCGTCAATGGCAGTTTGATCCGAATGGTAGTGCCTTTTCCCGGTTCAGAATCGATATCGATGATACCGCCCAACTGGTCCAGGTTGGTCTTGACCACATCCATGCCCACGCCCCGGCCGGAGACATCCGTTATCTTCTCGGCGGTCGAGAATCCCGGCAAGAATATCAGATTGGTTTTTTCACGCGCCGACATCAACTTGGCCTGATCATCGCTGATCAATCCTTTCTGAATGGCTTTGGCCGCCAATTTCTCTCCGTCCAGGCCTTTGCCGTCGTCGGTAATTTCAATGTTGACCTGCCCGGCTTCATGATAAGCTTTTAAGAAAATCTGGCCGGTGGGATCTTTTCCGATTTGGCGTCTTACCGCCGGCGATTCGATGCCGTGATCCACAGAGTTGCGAACCAGATGGGTTAGCGGATCGCCGATAGCTTCGATGATGGTTTTGTCCAGTTCGACATCTTTGCCTTCCAGGGTCAGCTCGATCTCCTTGCCTAAAGTCTGGGCCATATCCCGAACCACGCGAGGGAATTTGTTGAAGACATTGCCGATGGACTGCATGCGGGTCAGCATGATGGCTTCCTGTAACTCGGAAGTGATGAGATCGATACGCTGACCGGCAATTTCGGAACCACGCTGATCTCCCGAAGTAATGGATTGCAGCAATTGATTACGGCTCAACACCAACTCACCTGCCAGGGTCATGAGCTGGTCCAGGAGGCTGACATGAACGCGCAAGCTGGTTTCATGTTCTACCTTGGCTTGTTTCCTGGTGGTATTTGACGTTGTCGATGGGATCGCAGGAACAGCTTCAGGTGGTCGTCCGGCAACTGCTTCCTCGGACGGTGTGGCGGTCGATTCTACAGGTTCTACTTGCATTCCCGGCTCTTCTGATCGAGGTTCCGGTGTGTCAATTACAGGTTCTGCGGGAACTGCAGGTTTGGACGGGGCAGGCATTTCGATCTCAGTCAGGATGGGCGCTTGCTCCGCAGGATGGCCATTCAATTGGTACAGGACAAAATCTTCTTTAAGTTGAAGAATTTGACCGGAATCGATCTCAAACAGCACATTGATATCTTCCGGTTTGAGGATCGAGCCAAAAAGAATAAGCATCACGGGCACGTCCGGTGCCCAGTCCGCATCCATTTGAGTTGATGGCGCAAGATTAAAATTGGCACTGATGATGGTACCTGTTTGTTCCATCTCTTCCAGTACACTCCGGCAGTTACGGCCTTTGCCTTGAATATCACGGCCCACATCGATTTTTACAAAGTAGACGCATTTGGCCTGGTCGAACATGGGCTGTATTTTTTCTTGCGGTACGGTGATGGCAAGGCTTCCGTCAGGCAGTGCCAGTTGCAGTTTTCCGTCCGTATCAGCACAGACGGCGGATGCGGGATCAACGGTTGATGTCGAATCCGCTGCCGGGGCGCTGTTGATCGCCGCTTCTTTATAAGTCGCCTTGGGCGTTGGACCACCGCCGCCCTCCAATACGGCTTGCAATGCGCCGACATGTTCGCTGATATCCATCTCGTTGCTGTTAAGAACGTCATCCAGGAGCGCTTTCAAAGCGTCGGAGGCCTTTAGCAACACATTGACGATCTGCGGCGTAGGGATCATGTCCCGACCGCGGATCTTGCCCAATATGTTTTCCATTTCGTGGGTCAGATCTTTGATATTGGTCAGACCCATAAACCCGGCCCCTCCTTTGATGGAATGGGCGGCCCGGTAGACCTTGTTCACCAAATCTTCGTTGATATTGGCGCCATCGGCTTCTATGGCAAGAAAGTCATTTTCGATGTTGGAGAGGTGATCAAGCGATTCCTCAAGATACATCTGCAAAGTCTCGTCGTCTTGAATAGACATTTGGCACTCCTTTGGATCAATGTTCTTTGAACAGCTTTTAAATTGATCAACGACTGATTTTGGATACGCAATTCCGTTTTCACCTTCAGGTCATCGGCCGACGTCAGGATCCAGCGTCAATAGGAAGAGTCAATAAGGATAATCGATGCCGGATGATCGCTTCAGCGCTATTTACCTAACCATATTTATCTGCCGCCGTATGAAAAACTTTAGATGTTTTTGCAGTTGCCGACTTTGGAATTTTCCTGATCTCACAGGTATTTATTGAATCAGCCGATGCATACTTGAAAATAGACGCGTACGGTGACTGCCGGGGCATCAAAAGGCAGCTCGGGCATGTTCCAGTGAAGGTTGCGTGTGGTACTGGCTGGTTTCTTGAAAACCTTTGAGCGCTTCGGACTGCAAATTATCGGCGACCAGGCGCGCTGATATCTTATTGCGTATGCAATTGTTGGCCAGGGCAATGATGACCTGAATGGCCATCATATTGACATCCAGAACCGGCCTGAGATCGATGATCAGCTTTTTTATATCGGAGGCAACCATTTGATCGATTTGCTTTTTGCTGGCGCCGTCAACTTGCGCGGCGACGGAACGGGTCACTTTGGCTGGAAATGTCAAAATAACCAGGTCACCGTCATCGGCGAAGAAATCACCCGCGGAAGACTTGTTGACCTTGGCATCGGCCGCGCCGTCTCGGGTTAAATCCAGGACCTTGCTGGCGCGGTCAATCAGCTGTTCGCCTTTGAAAGGTTTTACAATATAGTCCTGAACACCCATTTTCACGATTTGCATCACATGGTCCTTGCCCGATTCGGCAGATAACATGATGACGGGCGTGTTCTTCAGCGTATCGTCCGCCTTGAGCCTGGACAGCATCTCGATGCCGCTCATCACCGGCATGGTGATATCCAGGACAATAAGGTCAGGATGGATTTTGGCTGCTTCCGCCAGGCCTTCAGTGCCGTTTTCAGCCTCAAACAATTCGCAGTCGTAGGGTTGAAACGCTTTTTTAACAATCATGCGTATGGTGCGGCTATCGTCCACCGTCAATATTTTATAGGCCATGCCTTACCTCCGGATTATCATCCCTTTGTCGGGCTGATAACATTATCGGTCGCTATAATCGGGACTTTAGCAGGCCAAAGGGGCAACGCAGGATCTGATTAGAAGCTATCTCAAAAAAGTCTTTTGGCCCCCTCTGGGTGTTGGTGCCAGGTTTCAAATCCTCGACATACTGCAGTATGCCTGCGGTTTGAAACCCGGCTCCGCCTACATCTGGAACCAAAATCCGTTTATTGAGATAGCTTATAGATGGCAGGGTTACCTTATTTTTGAGCGGTGGGTTCGCAAAAAAAAACGGCCCCCGGGAAGGGACCGTTGATGTCTCACTGTTTTGGGACGGTTATTTTACGGAGGATCCAAAACTGGCTTTAATGAATTCACGATTGAGGCGTGCAATATTGGTGATGTTGATCTCTTTGGGGCACTCCGCCTCGCATTCTCTTTCGTTGGTGCAATTGCCGAATCCCAGGCGATCCATGGCCCGGACCATATTAATGGCACGTTTGGCGGCCTCCGGGCGGCCTTGCGGCAGCAGGGCCAGCTGGGAAACCTTTGCACTGGTAAAGAGCATGGCTGACGCATTGGGGCAGGCGGCCACACAGGCGCCGCAACCGATACACTGCGCCGCGTCCATGGACAACTCGGCGGTTTCCTGGGGCACAGGCAGGCCATTGGCGTCCGTGGCGCCTCCGACATTCACGGAGATAAAGCCACCGGCTTGAATGACCTTGTCCAGGGGGCTGCGATCAACCGCCAGGTCTTTGATGACCTTGAAGGCCATGGCACGGAAGGGTTCGATGGCGATGACGTCTCCGTTGCTAAAATGGCGCATGTGCAACTGGCAGAGGGTGGTTCCTTTTTCGGGTCCATGGGGCCGTCCGTTGACAACACAGCCGCACATACCGCAGATGCCTTCGCGGCAATCATGATCAAACGCAATGGGTTCCTTTTGGTCCAGCGTCAACTGCTCGTTGACCACGTCCAACATTTCCAGAAACGACATGTCTGTGGAAATATTGTGGGCGTTATAGGTCTCAAAACGTCCTTTTTTATTGGGGCCGGTTTGACGCCAGACTTTGAGTTTTAAATTGATTGTCTTCGTCACTTGTAGCTCCTTTGCGTCAGTTTGACGTTTTCAAACTTCAGTTCTTCCTTGTGGAACTCGGGATCCTGTCCCTCACCCTGGTATTGCCAGGCGGCCACATGGCAGAAATTATCATCGTCGCGTTGTGCTTCGTTCTCGTCAGTCTGAAAGCCTTCATTGAAATGGCCGCCGCAAGATTCCTGGCGTGCCAGCGCATCGATGACCATCAGCTCGCCGAACTCCAGAAAGTCGGCAACGCGTCCGGCTTTTTCCAGGCTTTGGTTGAAGTCCTTGCCGCCGCCCGGAACGAGAACGTTCTCCCAGAACTCCCCGCGCAGATCCCGAATCATGGTGCGGGCTTTTTCAAGACCGGCGTTGTTGCGCGCCATGCCGCAGTAGTCCCACATGATCAGGCCCAATTGACGGTGGAAATCATCCACCGTGCGTTTACCGTTGATTGAGAGCAACTTGTCGATGCGGGCCTGCACATTCTTTTCGGTTTCCACGAAAGCGGTGTCATTCGCAGAAATGGACCCCTTTTCTGCGCCGGCCAGGTATCCGCCGATGGTGTAGGGCAAAACAAAATAGCCGTCGGCCAACCCCTGCATCAAGGCACTGGCACCCAGACGGTTGGCACCGTGGTCGGAAAAGTTGGCTTCGCCGAGGACAAAGAGTCCGGGAATATTGCTCATCAAGTTGTAATCCACCCACATGCCGCCCATGGTATAGTGGACAGCCGGATAGATCATCATGGGGGTTTGGTAAGGATTGTCGGCTGTTATCTTTTCATACATCTGGAAAAGGTTGCCGTATTTTTTCCGAATCACATCTTCACCGTCGCGCTTGATGGCATCCCCAAAATCCAGATAGACGGCCAGCCCGGTATCGCCAACGCCCTTGCCGGCATCGCATTGCTCCTTGGCGTTGCGCGATGCCACATCCCGAGGCACCAGGTTCCCGAAGCTGGGATATTTGCTTTCCAGGTAGTAGTCGCGTTCACCTTCCGGAATCTGGTGCGGCGGACGCTTGTCCCCGGGGTTTTGGGGGACCCAAACACGTCCGTCATTGCGCAGGCTTTCGCTCATCAGGGTAAGCTTGGACTGGTAAGTCCCGTGTACCGGAATGCAGGTGGGATGGATCTGGGTAAAACATGGATTGGCGAAAAGCGCGCCTTTGCGATAGGCCGCGAAATTAGCGCTGACATTGGAACCCATGGCATTGGTTGATAAAAAGAACACGTTGCCGTAGCCTCCGGTGGCCAGCACCACGGCGTCGGCTGCATGGCTTTCCAGCTCGCCGGTGATCAAGTTGCGCACGATAATGCCTTTGGCATGTCCATTGACCATGACCAGGTCCAGCATCTCTCGGCGCGGGTACATTTCGACTTTTCCATCGGCGATCTGCCGGCTCAGGGAACTATAGGCGCCCAGGAGCAACTGCTGGCCTGTCTGACCGCGGGCGTAAAAAGTACGCGAAACCTGTGCGCCGCCAAATGAGCGGTTGGCCAACAAACCGCCGTAATCACGGGCAAAGGGAATGCCCTGGGCGACACAATGGTCGATGATCAAATTGCTGCATTCGGCCAGACGGTGTACGTTGGCCTCGCGAGCGCGAAAATCGCCGCCCTTTACGGTATCGTAAAAAAGGCGGTGGATGCTGTCGCCGTCATTGGGGTAGTTCTTGGCCGCGTTGATACCGCCCTGCGCTGCAATGCTGTGGGCACGGCGGGGCGTGTCTTGAAAACAGAAGGCTTTTACGCAGTAGCCCAGTTCTGCCAAAGTCGCAGCAGCTGCGCCGCCGCCCAGACCGGTACCTACGACGATAATATTAAACTTGCGTTTATTGGCGGGATTGACCAATTTGAGTTCAAAACGGTGCCGATCCCATTTGCCTGCGATCGGTCCTCCAGGGACCTTTCCATCGAGCAACATTTGATGTCCTTTCTATGCGCTAATCGAAATATAGATGGGCAGTGCGCCGAAACCAATGCCGACTGCAAGGGCAAAGATCAGACTCACCGTTCTGATTAAAGGCATATATTTGGGGTGATTGGCCCCCAGCGTTTGAAAAGCGCTCCAAAAGCCGTGACTGACATGAAGCGCAGCCACAACCATGGCGGCGATGTACAGCATGACATACAATGGATTGTTAAAGGCCTCCGAGACAATGGTGTAAATGGTGGTATCGGTTTTGTCGATGAAATGAAAATTGGCCAGATGAAAAAGCACGAATCCCAGCAAAATTATGCCGGTGTAAGGCATGGTAGAGGAACCCAGTGTTCTGCCGCCGCCATTTTTGTTGACCCGGTAACGCACGGGGCGCGCTTTGTAGTTCTGGTAAAATAACGTTAAGCCGGTGAGGATATGGATCACTGCACAGATGAGCAGGCCCCATTCGGCAAAGGTAACCAAGATGCCCAACGCATGCAGATGTTCCGCGTAGCTGTTGAACATCTCTTTACCGCCATAGATGGTCAGATTTCCGCCCAGGTGTCCGACAAGGAAGCCACAGAAACAAAGCCCCGTGACGGACATCATGATTTTCTTGCCCACCGACGATTTTAGGGTGTTGATTAGCCAGTTCATACTTTCCTCCAAGGTTAATCTAAAAGTTCTTCAGCGCTTGGCTATTGGTGACTTTCTCCTTCTTTTGCGGCCGGAAAAAGAAAATCATTGTTACACATCGCTAAGAAAGAATTGTGGATTCTTTTATAATTCCATCATAAATTGTAAGAAATATACTTACAAACCGTGCAGCTATTATCCCTAAGAAGAATTGCAGTAAGAGAGAACATTGTTACTGTCAATAGGAAATTTTACGCCACCAGCCGTCCCACGTTTCGTTCAATACGGCATGGGCCATTTGGAGTCCCAATTCCGTTTTGAGCCGGGTTTTAACGTGGGGGAGCCAGGACTCGGGTGTTGGATGGCCAAGATCCTGCATCGATTTGAGATCAATGATCAGCGCCATCTGGTCGGCATCATGGGCAAGCCTGGCTTCTAATGTTTCGCCGGCGTTGAACTCGCTGATGAGATCCGCGATTTCCTGACTGAAGGGCAGGGCGTCCAGTGCATCGGCCAGCGCCTTGTTCTCGTCAGCTTCAACATAGTGCTTTTGAACATAGTTTAAATCTCCGATCCTCGCTTCCGGCAGGTCATGAAGCAGGCACATGGATAGCAGTTTATGCGCATCAGCCTTCGGCGTCAGGCGGGAAAACACGAAACCGATCATGGCCGCCGAATAGACATGTTCGGCAACAGATTCGCGGCCAGTTCCGAGATACTGGTATCCGCTACGGGGTATATGCTTGAGAAAACAGGCTTCCATCATGAATTCGGCGATACGTTTCATCGGTGCTCCTGGCGTGGATGGATGGTCGATTTTATGCATTCCTCGGTTCCGGGTTGACAACCGGTTCGAGCCTACGGCTCCTTCCGCGTGATCGTCAAAGATAGAATGCTGACCGGACCCTATCAGAGCAAGACTTGAAAGTCACCATTGGGGTAAATTCAATGGTCGCATCCAGCCCATGTTGATCCGTGTGAAACAGATTAAATACAACAAACTGTATTTGCGTTTTTACGAGTTACAACATATGGTATAGGCAATGACAAAGTTTATCGGTGCAGTGCTGCAATTTTCTTGACACCCGGGACTGGTTTGTATAGATTTGGTCGCGAATAGAATCCGCAATTCCTATCGACCAGAATGAAATCTATTCCACGGTGCCTGCGCACCTTAGCCTTACAAAAGGATTTGCAGCCACTAAACCCAATTACTCACCCAGACCATATGTTCTCCCAACTAAATCATGAAAACTGCGTAAGTTGGACCCAGGGTTAGGCGTGTACAGCTGTGAGTCACACAACCGTAGGAGATTGAAGCGATGACACAATCTGATATCGATCTAATTCAACTGCTGGGAAATGCCGGCATAATGGTGCGTTTCGTGCTGCTGTTGCTGCTTTTCTTCTCGGTGACATCATGGGCGATCATCATCATTAAATGGCGGTATATCCGTAGAGCCCTGAGGGAATCGACCCGTTTCACTGAATATTTCTGGAAGAGCCGTGACCTCGCCAGCGCCTATGCCAAGGCCAAACAATTGGCCGGATGCCCCATTGCGCGTATCTTCCGGATTGGCTATGTGGAGTTGAAAAAAGTGAGCCAGTCCGGGCGCCCCATGGGTTCGGACGGTGACACCCCCGGCCCGGAACCCTTGACAGTCCGTATTTCTGGTGCTGATAACGTGAAGCGTGCGCTGCGCCGCGCCATCAATACCGAGACCACGCGCATGACCCAGATGGTGCCTTTTCTGGCCACCACCGGCAATACGGCGCCTTTCATCGGTCTCTTCGGCACCGTGTGGGGCATTATGAGCTCCTTTCATGGCATCGGTCAACGCGGTTCGGCCAGCCTGGCGGTGGTAGCCCCAGGTATCTCGGAGGCTTTGGTCGCAACAGCCGCCGGTCTGGCGGTGGCCATTCCAGCCGTCATTGCCTTTAACCATTTTATGCAGAAAATCAAGGTGATAGAATCTGAGCTGATCAGTTTCTCAGCGGACTTTCTGAATATCATCGAGCGCGACATACTACCGACCAAAGGATCATAGCCATGGCCATTGAATCCAATACCGATCGCATGATGTCCGATATCAATGTGACGCCTTTCGTGGACGTTATGTTGGTTTTGTTGATCATCTTCATGGTTACGGCCCCCATGATGATGCAAGGGGTGGATGTGAGCTTGCCGGAAGCGACGGCCAAGCCGATGGTCGCGCAAAAGGAAAATCTGGTGATCACCATCGATCAGAACCAGCAAGTGCATATCAACGACTTTGCCGTGGAGATAGATTATCTGCGGGAGAAATTGGCCAAGATTCTTGAAAATCGATCCGATCGCGAAGTTTACTTCAGGGGGGACAAATCCGTGCCCTATGGTATCGCCGTAAGGGTGTTGGCAGAGATCAAAGGGGCTGGCGTAACCAAGATCGGCATGGTCACCGTGCCCATGGAAGAAGATAAACCCGGCCAAGGGCGACGGTAGTATCAGCGATGTTTGAACAAGCATTGTCATATACAGCCAACAGCCGGAGCCATCCCCTGTTTTGGCCCTTTAGTATCTCCTTAGGCATCCATATTTTGCTCCTGGGACTGATCCTCTATTCGCCCGCTTGGGAATCGGAATCGACGTTTATTCCGTCGGTCATTGATGTTCAAATGGTGGATCTGCCCGATGCGGGTACCGCGCCGGCCGCCCAAAAGGCTGCAACAGCCGAGGAACAAGCGCCGGTGGTTGAGAAGAAGAAATCCAGGGAGTCCCAGGCTCCGGCGGTGCAGGCGGAATCAAAGGCCAAGCCGGAGATTTCAGTGGCGCCTGCTCGCAAAAAGACCAAAAAGGCCCTGAAATACAAAACCTTTAAATCCAATAAGGTCATTAAAAACACGCTCAAGCGTGTTGAAAAAAAAATCGATACCGCGCCGCCCAAACCGTTGGCGGACACCATCAAAAAACTTCGCGAGAAGGTATCCAAAGAGGGGCGTCCGGGACCCGTCAGCGAAAGCCCCGCTAAAACCGATACCGCCGGCAAGGCCGGTGTTTTTGGACGCGGCAGCAAGAAAGAAATTGAGCTGATCGATTTATATCGACTGGAAATAGCTTACGCGATCAATAAAAATTGGGCTTTCGCCGAGCAACTGTCAGGGGGCGGGAATAAGTTGATGGCCAGCATCGCCTTTAAGGTGATGCCCAATGGGGATATCGTTGATATTTTTTTTACCGACCGATCCGGGAATCAGTATCTGGACGACTCCGCATACAAGGCCATTGTAAAATCCAGTCCGGTAAAGCCGCATCCGGAAAAATTATCCCGACCCTTCGTTGAAATGGGTCTGAGGTTTACTCCCGAAGGCGTACATTAAATAGCACGTCAAGCGCGGACCGGGTCAAAAGAGAGGGTGATGGATCACAGAAAATGATTAAAAAAACAATTCGAATTAGTGCAATGCTGATTTTAATCCTGGTGCTGAATCTGATGCCCCATGCGCTGGTTGCAGAAATCAAGTATTTTGATTTGACCAACCCCTTTTTGCGCAAAATTCCCATGGCCATACCGGTATTTCAAGGGTTGACATCAAATCCGGTAGAGCGCGGCCAGGCGGTGGCCTTCGCCAATGCGCTTCAGGAGATGCTGGATTTCAGCGGGTATTTTAAAATGCTGGACCGCGAAAGCTTTCTCTATGACCCGAAACTGTCCGGCATTACCAGAGCAACGCTCAATTTTCAGAATTGGACCGCTGTGGGAGCCGAACTGCTCATAACGGGCGGCGTTCAGATCGAAGGCAACAGCCTGGTTGCCGAGCTGCGCCTGTTTGACACTTTTAAGTCCGAACTGATCATCGGCAAACGCTATCGCGGGAAAATCGAAGACCAACGGGCCATGGTGAAACGCTATTGCTCCGAAGTGCTGTTGGCATTGACCGGCCGGACCGGATTCTTTGACAGCCAATTCGCCTTTGTTTCCAACGGCAGCGGCCATAAGGAAATTTACCAGTGCGACTTTGACGGAAAGAACATTCGTCAAATCACCAAATATCGCAGCATCACCTCCTTTCCGGCCTGGTCGTCCAACGGCCGTTACCTGGCTTACACCTCATTTGTTAAGGGACCGGTTCAGATTTTTATTCGTGATCTGAAAACCGGCGTGGAAAACAACGTTCGCTACAAAGGCGTGCAAATTGCGCCATCATGGGTACCCAATAGATTTGAGCTGTCAGCCACGCTCTCCCATGGCGGAGACCAGGAAATTTATCTGTTGACCGGCAAAGGCAAAATGATTAAAAGATTGACCAACAGCCGGGGCATCGATGTGGATTCGAGTTGGTCTCCGGACGGCAAAAGGGTCGCGTTCGTATCCAAACGGTCTGGCATGCCCCAGATCTACATAAAAGAGATCAATACGGGCCGTGTTCAGCGACTGACATTTGAAGGGCGGTATAATACGCAACCCAGTTGGTCCCCCAGAGGCAATATGATCGCGTACACCTCCATGGCCAATGGTGAAATCAATGTATTCGTCATTGATGTGGAAGGCCAGAACCCGATCCAACTGACTTACAACCAACGTGACAACGAAGCGCCGACATGGTCGCCCGATGGAAGTCTGATTGCATTTAGCTCGACTCGTGAGGGAAAATCACGTATCTATGTTATGACTGCTTTTGGTACGGATCAACGTCGCCTACTGTCAATGCCCGGCGAACAGTTCCACCCCAAGTGGTCACCAAATATACCGCAATAAATAAGCGCAGCACCCCAAAAAGGAGGAAAAAATGAGGAAAAATCTCTGGATGGCGTTGGCCCTGTTTTTAATTCTGCCCGCAATGCTTTTTTCGGTTTCATGCGCCAAGAAGGCCGTTGAGTCCGAACCCGCGATGACCCCGGCAGAGACACCGGCTATGCAAGACACGACGGATGCCGAAAATGCTGAAAAAGCCCGCATGGAGGCCGAGCGGCTGCAAGCGGAGGAGGAAGAGCGTGCTCGCATGGCAGCAAAGATGGCTTTTACCGATGAAGATGTCTATTTTGAATTCGATAGCGCTGCACTGCTTCCCATGGCGCAAGATCTTCTCAGCAAGAAAGCCGGATATGTTATGGCCATGTCGGGTGTTAGCGTCACCATAGAAGGTCATTGCGATGAGCGCGGCACCGATGCATACAACATGGCATTGGGCGAACGCCGTGCAGAAGCCGCCAAAGCATTCTTAATCAACATGGGCGTGAATGCTTCACAAATCGATACGATCAGTTACGGCGAAGAGCGCCCTGCAGACACCGGGCATAATGAAGCCGCCTGGGCCAAAAACAGACGCGCGCATTTCGTCCTCAACTAGCGCCTACAGGTTTATATTTTGGAGTTGACCACCGGGTGCATCTGCCCGGTGGTCAACTGCCCATCCACAGCACAATGCCACCCTGTAAGGGAAAGGCATTCTGCTTTCACCCCAACCGTGTGAAAAAAAATGAAACTATTCACTTTCTTAATATGTTGCGCGTTTCTTTTTTTATCCGGCTGTGTGGCCCTGCAGCAAGATATGGTCATACTTGAAGAACGGGTGATGGCCGTTGAGTACCAAAATCAGGAGCTGCAAAAGCAGCTGCAGAGCGATATCGACAAACTCGGCAAGCATCGCCAAAGCAGCGAGCAAAGTCTTCGCACCCAGGTTGCGGGAATGAACGCCGATATGGACGAACTTCAACAAGAGGTCCGTTTGCTCAAAGGTCGCGTAGAAGAGATTGAATACCTGATTAATCGTAAAGTTTCGAATTATGAAGCTTCCGACAAAAAAAACACCGAGCGGATCGAGCAGGCCAGCTTGAGCATGGCAAAATTGGATCAGCGCCTGACCCAGCTTGAGCGCTATCTCAATGTCGAAGGCAAAAGCGGCCAACCGGCAGCGGCACCGGCCACCTCGGATGCACAGGCGAATACAAAAGAAACATCCGATAAGGCGCTTTATGAATTGGCGCGCCAGGCTTACGACAATGGTGAGTTGGATAAGGCCCGGCAGAATTTCCAAAAGCTCATTCAAAACAACCCGAAATCCAAGAATGCGGATAATGCCCAGTTCTGGATCGGTGAAAGCTATTATCGTGAAAAATGGTATGAAAGAGCCATATTGGAATATCAGACGGTGATCGAAAAATATCCCAATGGCAATAAAGTCCCCGCGGCAATGCTTAAGCAGGGGATGGCACTGCTCCAGATTGGTGAAAAGTCAAGCGCCCGGTTGATACTGCAAGAGCTGGTCAAGAAATATCCAAAGGCACCGGAAGCGAAGATTTCCGCCAAGAAACTTAAAGAATTCTAGCACCACCCCTCATATCCTGCAGCCCAAGGCAATTCAGGTAACCGCCGGCGCTGCCCACCATGTATCGAAGCAGGTCCCATGGCTATCAAACTGATCGGTATTGATCCCGGATTGGCGGCAACGGGCGTCGGCATTGTCACCGGAAGCAGCCACAAGATAGCGGATTTTGCATATGGTGTCATTCATACGGGCCAAGAAGAAAGCCTGCCCCGGCGTTTGGAAATTATTTATACCCGCATCAGCGAACTGCTGAAAGATGAACGGCCGGATCTCATGGTGATGGAAGATGTTTTTTCCCTTGAGAAGTATCCTCGGTCGGGGATTACATTGGGCAAGGTATGCGGGGTCATCCTGTTGGCGGCAGAGCAAAACGCGACCCGGATCAAGGAGGTCCCAGTGCGCGAGGCCAAGCAAGTGCTGACCGGAAACGGAAACGCCGGCAAGGAGCAGCTTGAAAAAGCGGTGCGGCAGACGCTGGGAACCCCGAATCCCATTCGGCCTTTTCATGCTTCTGATGCCTTGGGGCTTGCGATAATAGGCCTCTTTCGTTATGCTCGCAGCAATAAGCGTGTGTGAGCCTTGAAAGATTCATGACAACATCGGCTTGATCGATAGACTGCTATGATAAACGTGATGCCATGATTGGTTACCTGGAAGGCCGGTTGCTGAAGATTGAAGACGAAAGAATCTTATTGCTCGTCAATCAGGTGGGCTATGAGGTTATGGTGCCCCAATTTGTGCGCCAGACCCTGGATGACAAGCATGTCGGCGATGAAGTTGCGCTCTATATCTATTACCACGTGACCGAACGCCAGCCCAAACCGGTTTTGATCGGATTCAATCTCGAAGCTGAAAAAGAGTTCTTTCAGCTCTTTCTTTCCGTGGAGGCCATCGGGCCATTGAAGGCGGTAAAAGCGCTCGATGTATCGGTCCGGGATATTGCCAATGCCATTGAGCTCGGCGATGTGGCCGTGTTAAAGCAGCTCAAAGGTATCGGTGCCCGCACGGCCCAGAAAATAGTCGCCACACTGCAAGGCAAGGTCAGTAAATTCGCCCTGATTCGAAAACCCGAATCGGTGAACCGGATTGAATCAAAAGATATTGCCGCCCCGGTCCTGGAGGTGCTGGTCAACCAGCTCGGCCACCGGCCCGTCGATGCCAAACGCATGGTCGCTGAAGCATTGGCGCGCAATGCAGCTATCGCTTCAGCTGAAGCCTTGTTTGATGAAGTCTACCGGGGGGAAAACAATTAGAAGCCATCTCAAAAAAGTCTTTTGGCCCAATCTGGGTGTTGGTGCCGGGTTTCAAATCCTCGACATACTGCAGTATGCCTGCGGTTTGAAACCCGGCCCCGCCTACACCTTGGACCAAAATCCGTTTTTTGAGATAGCTTCGAATGACAGGTATGCCCGATGAGCGACGACTTTACACTCCAACGCCCTGGCACCACGGAAATCCTGGACGGCGATTGTCTGGATGACGACCGCGAGGCGGATATTCAGTCCCTGCGGCCTGATAAGCTCGAGGAATATGTCGGCCAGCGTGAAGTGGTCGATACCCTCAAGATCGCTATAGAAGCAGCGCTGAAACGCGAAGAGCCATTGGAGCACGTCCTGTTCCACGGGCCTCCGGGACTGGGCAAGACCACACTCGCGCATATCATCGCCACCGAAATGAGCGGCCGATTGACCGTCACTTCAGGGCCGGCGCTGGAAAAGGGCGGCGATTTGATCGGCATTCTGACCCATCTGGAGGAAGGCGATGTGCTGTTCATCGATGAGATCCATCGCACGCCCAAGCAAGTGGAAGAATTTCTCTATCCGGCCATGGAGGATTTTGCCGTCGACTTTGTCTTCGATAAGGGCATTCACGCCCGCAGCCACAGATACCGCTTGAATCGCTTTACCCTGGTTGGCGCCACCACCCGGGTGGGACTGCTCTCGGCACCGCTGAGGGATCGCTTTGGCTTGTTTCGCAATCTGGACTTTTACGGCATCGATGAGTTGGTTCAAATCATCATGCGTTCGGCCCAAATCCTGGAGGTGGAAGTGGATGAGGCGGGCGCCCGTTCTTTGGCCTTGCGCTCGCGCGGTACGCCGAGAATTGTTAACCGTCTGCTCAAAAGGGTGCGGGATTACGCCCAGGTCAGAGGGGATGGGCGTATCGCAAAAAAGACCGTGGAAGCCGCCTTGGCGCTTGAAGGAGTCGATGAGAAGGGCTTGACGCGCCTGGATCGCAGTTACCTGAAAACCATTATTGATTATTACCATGGCGGCCCGGTGGGCATAGAAGCCATTGCCGCGACGTTGCAGGAGGAATCCGATACGCTGGTGGACGTGGTGGAACCCTTTTTGTTGAAAATCGGCATGGTGATAAGAACCTCTTCCGGTCGCAAAGCCTCCGAAGGCGCCTATGGACACCTGGGCTATTGTGTTCAGGAAAAGCTTTTTTAGTATGCCGGCGGCGCTAAAGCATGCCGTCGAAATCGCTGGATCATTATGGCCATCATCACCCTTTTAACGGATTTCGGTGTTCAGGATGAGTATGTCGGCATTCTCAAAGGGGTCATCCTCGGCATCGATCCGCAAGCCGTCATTGTGGATATCAGTCATGGCATCGATGCGCAGGATATTGTGGCGGCGGCGCATACCTTAAAGGCGTCCTTTACGTATTTTCCGGAGGGGACCATCCATGTGGCCGTGGTCGATCCCGGCGTCGGTACCCGGCGGGCCATCATCGCCGCCCAATGTGACGGCCATCGCTTTGTTGCGCCGGACAACGGGCTGCTTGCGCCCATATTGCACAATGGTGCGCAGGTGTCGGTATACGATGTCAAAAACGAGAAATTGTATCAGCAGCCGGTGAGTCGCACCTTTCATGGCCGCGATATCATTGCGCCGGTGGCAGGTCACCTGTCCATGGGGCATCCCATCCAATCCGTAGGGCCGGCCGTAACGTTGGACCGCATTGCGCCTTTGGAGGCGACCAACCCGCGGCTGATCAGCCCTGACGAGGTTGAAGGGCGGATAATCGCCGTGGACCGATTTGGAAATCTCATCACCAACCTGGATGCGGATATCGTGAATCGGTTGAAGGGTGAGCATCTCTCTGTTATTGTCGGCGACCATACCATCCATGGGTTGGCGCAGAATTACGCCCAATGCGATTCAAATGCGCCGCTGGCCATTTGGGGCAGTCGCAATTGCATTGAAATCGCGGTGAACAGAAGCAGCGCCGCCCAAGCGCTTCAAATGACCAAAGGAAACATTGTACGGGTACGATCAACAACTTGAAGGTATATTGCAAAATGTTTAAAGAATTGAAAAATAACATATATTTATATCATGTCGGCTAAAAATAAAAACAGGCTGTTGATGTATTGCGGCCTGATTATTATATCCCTGTCACTGATGATTCTCGAGGAACCTGTTGCGGTTTGGGCTCAGGAAGCGGATGATGTTCTGTCAAAAGCCATCCCCGATGTCCTGGTGTATACGGACGCTGAAATTGGCGGCGCTTCCGACACGACATCAGCCGTCATCGTGAATAAAGCGCGTCAGCGAATCGTCCTTTACCAATACGACGGCCATTGGAAAAATGTCGCCCAATGGCCCTGTTCGACAGGAAAAAAAGAGGGCCCCAAGAAGCGCGAGGGGGATCAAAAGACCCCTGAAGGCGTTTACTTTGCCACCCGCGATGTCGGGCAGCGCTTTCTCAGCGATACCTATGGCAGCAGGGCATTGCCCCTTGATTATCCCAATTGGCTGGACCGGTCCCGACATCGTACCGGCAGTGCCATCTGGCTGCACGGCACCAATAAGCCGCTGAATGCCAGAGACAGCAACGGCTGCGTCGTGATTGAGAACGCCGTCATCGATCGATTGGCCCGGAGCATTCGGTTGCAGCGGACCCCGGTGATCATCGTGGACCAGACCCAATGGTGGTCTGTCAAAGCAGCCCAAAGGGTGGCCGACAAAATCTTGTCGGCTGCCGATCAATGGCACGATGCCATGATGCATGGCAGCTTTGAAGCTTACAACCGCTGGTATGCGCCCGGCAATAAGCCGCCCATGGCGTGGTGGCAAAGATGGTGCCGGCAGCGCAACAAGCAGAAAACGGATCCTTACTTTGTCAGCCTGATGCGCGGTCGAGCCATTTTCCGGTCGGGAGGCTATTATATCCTTTTTTTTGATCATCATCTTGTCTCGCGCACAAAGGACATCTGGGCCGGTCGACGGAAATTATATCTAACGGTAGAAAATGATCATGCCGTTATTGTCGGCGACACGTTCCAAACCTCACCGCAAGTCCATGGAGACCCTTTGTTTTACGCCTGGCGAAAGTTGTGGCAAAACAACCCTCAACGCTGTAATATGGCTGCCACGGAAAAAGGCGAAGAAAAGAGCTGAAAAAAAAGTGGGCGAGAAGCACTATGACAGCATCTAAGGGAGTGCAAGAGGTATCGTGAATAACACAGATAAGGGAAAAACTTCATCCAAGCGGGACCGGTACTGGAGCGTGATGCTGGTGGGAGATCACGGTCGCGTCATCCCCTTCCGGCACTTTAAGGCTCTCGCCATCGGAGTGTGCGGAGGGTTGGCCCTTGCATTGGCCGCCGTCGTCGTATTGGTATTCTTGTACGCCCATCAAGGGCGTAAGCTGGAAGAACTCTCCGACCAATTGAAGGAAGCCCACCTGCAGAGCAGTAAATTAAGGGATGAAAAAGACCTCTACCTGACCAAACTGATGTTGCAGCAGAACCAAATCGGAGAAGGTTTATCCAAGCCCGCTCCGTCGTCATCGGACCCGAAAGCATCTGATGTAAAGGCCCAAGCCAAAGACGGCCTGTCCACTAATGCCGCCAAGAAACCGCAAGCACCGCCGCCCAAAAAAGCGCCGCCCCAAGTGAATTGGAATGCGGATATTCGCAAGTTTTCTATAGATTATGATGCCAATCGCAAAGTTCTCAAAGCACAATTCCGGGTTTACAATACATCAAAACCCAAGCGGGCGCTCTCCGGCAGGTGTGTGATTGTATTCAAGGTGGCCGACGATCCGCCCATCAAGTGGTTCTCTGTGCCGCATGTGCAGCTCAATGCCGGCAGCCCCCTGGGGACGAGAGGGCAGGCCTTTAAAATTAACAACTACCGGACCATGCAGCTCAGGGCATATGGCCAGAAAGCGCCGATTAAATACAACACCGCGACGATTTACGTCTTCACCGGTGAAGGTAAATTGCTGGCGAGCAAAGACTTTGCTTTTAAAATTGAATATCAGCCGCCGGTTGAGAAGAAAGCACCGGAAGTGACGCAGCCTTCACCGGCAAGGCAAATTCAGTCGCCTGCCAATGAAACCGGCAGCGCCGTTACCGACAAATCGCAGGAGGAATCAAAGCCTGCGGCGGCCCCGGGGAATGATAACAATCCTTCGGCCCAGCAGCCGGAGACGCCCCAGCCGGCGGTTGAAAAACCCGGTGGACAACCGTCGACCGACAAGAAAACATCACCTACCGATGCGCCCGCCCAAGATTCTGCCGCGCCATCCACAACCGTTTCAGAACCTGCAAATGTCCCTGAAACAATGACCGAAGGCAATCAACCGGCGCCGGAGACACCCTCAACTGCACCGCAACAGCAAACCGAAGGAGAACGGCAGTGAAAAAAGACGATCAAAAGAAATTTTCCATCATTGATGAAGGTTTTACCGTTGACGGTACGGTGATCGGGAAGGGCCGGCTGGTCATCAAAGGGACCGTCAAGGGCGCTGTGACAGGCGACAACGTGGTCATTGCCGAAGAGGGCGCCGTCTATGCGGACGCACGGGCCAAGGAGATTACCATCGGCGGTACTTTCGACGGCCAGGTGGAGGCGGAAAAAGCATTGATCATTTTGTCCACCGGCAAATGTTCGGGGGAGGTCAAATGCCATGACCTGATCGTTGAAGCCGGCGGTTCATTGAATGCCAACGTCAGTTGCAAATCTTTCAAGGTTTAAGGCACGAACGCAAAGGTGGCGGTCAGCGGAAAATGGTCTGAGGGATAGCGACCGTTGACTTGTTGGGTCACCAGTTCGGCCCCGCATTTTTGCAGCCCTCCGCGATAGAGAATCCAATCGATGGGTTCACATTGGGCAACGCCATTAAACGTATGATGGGTGCCATGTTCCGCCGGCCGGAAGGCGCTCCTGAAGTCCCACGGATTTTTTGTAAACACTTGCATGCAGGCGCTTTGCGGGCCTGCATTGAAGTCGCCCACCAATAGCACCGGCCAACTGGGCGACAATTGCGCCAAGCGGCTGAGAATCAATTCTGCGCTGCGCTCCTGTACCTCGGACTCGAAATCAAAATGGGTATTGATCACCGTCAACCGTGAATCAATGTTTTGAAACGTACCCATGGTGCATTGACGCGGCCATCGGCTGTCTTTGAATTTGCTGGGCCGGTCCGGCGTATCACTCAAATAAAAATGCTGACGGTGCACACATTGCCATCGCCGGTGAAAAAAAATGATGTTGTTCTGCCAGTAATCGGGCGCCGGCGACCGTTGACCAATCAACCCGTATTGGGGCAATAAACCGTTGAGATATTCGATTTGAAAATGGTTGGCCTCCTGGAAGGCGAAAAAATCCGAAGGATATTCGCTCAAAAGGTGCGGAAAGGCGTGTCGGCGATATTCCCAGTTGTTGGGACCGTCATCGGCCAGGCCGAACCGCAGGTTGAGACAAAAAACCCTGAAGGTACCGCTGGATAAACCTTTATCGGGCGCAATCGTCATTGGGCGGATCGGGTCTCCGCTTCGAATAAGGTCACCAAAGGCGCGATGTTCACCGGATGCTGCTTGAAATTGTCAAAGGTCAGATCGTGAAACGGCAGGTTGTGGTGGCTGCGCAGGGTCTCGAACATCGCCAGGTAGTTGTCCAGGATTCTCCTGCCCCACTGCAGTCCAAGCCGGCGGGCCACAGCTTTGATCTGTGTTTCGGGGCCTTCGATCTCCAGAAAGGTGCCGTAGGGCATGGTGTCGAGGCACAACTCCACGGCCTGCCAATGGAAGGTCTGGCGCCATTTTTCATATTTTTGGATGCCATGGTATCCCAGGGCATTTAAAATGGCCTGCATGACGTCAAAATTGTCCACCGACACTTCAAGTTCATGGTAAACCTTGCATTCGGTGTGGTTCTGGGATGGCCGGCACTTATAGGTCAATCGGCATGTCCGGTCCTGCCGCAGCCGGAGCAGTTGATGGCTGGCGCCCAGGGAGCCATCGCCGTCTTCAAAGCGCAGGTTGGTTTCAAATATGTTCGGATGGGCCGCGGCGCCGATATCGGCCAGACGCTGATGCATGCTCTCCGGCTGATCCAAATGGAATTTGACTTCAATCTCAAGATTATCAGGTGTACTGTCCATGGGCGTAAGGGGCATTTTGAATTGAATACCGCTGCAAAAACCATTTTTGGTTTGACGCCTCTCACAAATCATGATTGATGGGGAATGTCAAAAAAATACGGGTCGAATTCCGTATTTTTCCCTTGACTTGAAGGCGTATTTCCATTAGTAATTTTCGATTCTGAACCATGAACAGGAGATAAATGCTGTGAAAAAATATACGGTTAGCGCAAAACAGTCGGACAATCCCGGGAAATGGTGGGTTGTAGATGCCGAGGGCGCCGTTTTGGGTCGCCTGGCAAGCCAGGTGGCGGCACGCTTGAAAGGCAAATTCAATCCCATGTATACCCCCCATGTGGATACCGGTGATTCGGTGGTGGTGATCAATGCCGCCAAGATTAAATTGACCGGCAGAAAAATGGATCAAAAGAATTACTATCGCCACAGCGGCTATATGGGTGGCCTTAAGACCATTAACGCCCGCAAATTGTTGGAGAAACGTCCGGAAGACGTGCTCCTGCACGCGGTCAAAGGCATGTTGCCTAAAAACCGCCTCGGCCGTCAATTGTTTAAAAAGCTCAAAGTGTATGCCGGCACCGATCATCCGCACGCAGCGCAATTGCCGGAGACCTTGGAAATTTAAACCATTTCACTTGGAAATTTTGAGGATATAAATGGCTCAGGAAAACACCTTCTACGCAACTGGAAAACGCAAGAATGCCATCGCCAGGACTTGGATCAAGCCGGGCAATGGCGACATCAACATCAACGGCCGCACCCTGGAGGATTATTTCAAGGTCTACACCGCCAAAACCATCATCTCCCAGCCCTTGCTGCTGACCAACAACCAGGACAAGTTCGACATCAAGATCAAAGTCGTGGGCGGCGGTATCATGGGGCAAGCCGGCGCCATTCGCCACGGCATCACCAAGGCCTTGATGGAATTCGACCCGGATCTGCGTTCAGCACTCAAAAGAGCCGGGTTTGTCCGCCGCGACCCGCGCCAGAAAGAGCGCAAGAAATACGGCCAGAAAGGCGCCCGCGCAAGGTTCCAATTCTCCAAGCGTTAAGCCCCGGCCAGCCAAACCATATTCAGATCATCAAGGGAACCTGCCTTCCGGGCGGTTCCCTTTTTTATGCAACTATGGGCACTAGATAATGGTGATCTCATCCGGGTAGCGCCCCAGCTGTTTCAACCCCTCTTTGGTGACCACATGGGTATTCTCAATGCCCACCACCCCGCGTCCTGGAAAGATCAGTTTCGGTTCCAGCGCAATCACCATGTTTTCGACCAGGGGCATCTCCTGTCCCTCAGCCAGAAAAGGATACTCATCCAGCTCCAAACCGACCCCGTGTCCGATGAACTTGATGCGGTTGGCTTCGGCCCCCATGAAGTGCTCGCCATATCCGGCTTCTTCAGCCAGCTTGATGCCGAGATCGTAAATCTTGCCGGCCGCCACCCCCGGCCTGGCGTATGCTTTGATTTCCAATTGAATTTTCAACATGGCCGCATGGGCGGCCAGCAGCTCTTCCGGCAGTGAATCCAACGCAAAAATACGCGTATGGTCGGATATATAGCCGTTCAACGCAAAGGCGTAATCCAATAGAATAGGCGTATTGGCAACCATGCGGGCGAAACCGGCGCCCTGTGCCACGGCCGGGTTGGCCGCGCTGCCGCCGGTGGGCGACGCCAGATAGCTGGGTACGGCTGCGGAGGCGCCGCAGAGCAGATGCCCGTAAAAAAGCTCGCCGCCGAAAATACGCATGCGGATAATGCCCTGATGGCCCAGTTTGCGCGCGTGGGCTTCCACCAGCCCCGCGGTTTCAAGTTCGGTCATGCCGGCCTTTAAGATCCCTTTGGCGTAAGAAGCCACCTGATCCGATAAATCGGCGGCCTTGCTGATTATTGCAATCTCATAGTCGGATTTCACGGCCCGAATCGTTCGCAGGGCCGGTGAGACATCCGAAATATCGGGACCTTCGAATATCAGTTCATATATCCTGAATAGATTCACCGGCAGCACATCCAGCTCCATACCCAGACGGCGGGGCAGGGGCAGGCCGTGATCCTTCAGGATGCCGGGTATCCGCTTGGGGCTGGAGAGCGGAATAATATCGTCAATGGGCGATTCCGCCCGCGCTCGCGCCAGGCTCTTGCGGGCCATGAGCAAGGGCTTGCCTTCCGCCGGAACATAAAGATGGCTCTGCTGAATGGTGCCGGAAAGATAATACAGATCGCTGTTCTGGAGGAAAAGGGCGCCGTCGATTTGTTGTGATTGCAAGACAGTCTGGAGGCGATCGATACGCTGGTGAATCTCAGCGGCCGGAACATTGGCATCGGTGTTGAACATGGCATTCCTTTTTATTGACCGAGGTGTCTCATTCTCATTGACACCAATGGGTCGGTCCGCCGTAACAGATTGAAATTGAAATATAAACGATAAAAATAGGGCTCTGAAATAGTCTTAGGTTGATATTTTGCCCCTAAAATTGCATGTCTAAGCACTGAAAACAGCTATATTTTGAGCATATTACATTAGATAATAGGTTGTTGCGGTGGCCCGACCCCAGTAACCGCCAGTGCCCACGGCTATCGTGCCGCGGGAGGGGCAACGTTACGCGAAGGCGCTGGGGGCGTCGTCCGATGGGGGGACGGGGGTGTCACGCCGCGCACGGGAACCGTGGTCCGCGCGGGAGGGGTCATTTTCGATGGTAAATGGATGACACCGGCGGGAGCCTGGTTGCCGATTTTTGGTGCGTCAACAACCTGAAATGCCACGCGATTGTTTGGGCTGCTTGCCGGTGGTTTCCCCTCGCCCCTCATCTGTAAAAGTTGTGCGCGCACCGCGTAGCTGCCATTCTTATTGATGGAGAAATTCACGCTGCACTGCGGACCTGCCAGCAATACTTTCCGTTTCGCAATGACCTTCTCAAAACCTCCCAATTGGCCGGATCCAGTGCGCACCAATTCGGGCACGCAATACACGCGATAGGGTGTGTTCTGCATCTGCTTCGCGTATTCACCCAGGCTGCTCGCGCCGCCAAAAGGTGAGCTCTGTACTGTGAGTACCACTGGAACCGTCACAGCAGTATGGCGATTGAATATCTGTTTGGAATGCGGTGACGAAAAATTCGGTGCCTTTACTGGAAACAACCCGCTTTTCTCAGGCTTCTTCGGAATGACCGTCACCGTAGTCGTCGTGAAATTATCGCTCGGTGTCGCGTCTCCAAAAGACAGCCGACACTCGATTGTGTGCTTTCCCGCTTGACTGGTCGTCCAGGTATCAAATTCAGAACCGTAATTCAGAGCCATGCTGTCATAAGGACTGGATTTAATCTGTTTCGTTTTATGAACATGGCCATCCACGGCGAAGGAGAGTGTCCACGACGGCCGCGTCTTCTTGCTGCCGATCTTGTCGTACTCCCACTGGCAATTCATTCCTACGGAGTCACCGGCGTAAAAGATACCATTGGCGTCGCCGGGCCAGAATCCTTTACCGCCAGCCGCCGGCACCGGGCTGAAGGCCCCGAACTCCTTGATGCGTGCATCCCATCCGGAATCCGCCCATGCGTTTGGCGTCACGCCGCAGATACCCAGCACGAATGAGATCAAAACCACATGGAACAGAATTTTATATTGCAAGTTTGAGTAAGTGATTTTCAAGTTTTTCATATCTCCAATTCTTGCGTAGCCTGGAGCGGAGCGACCGTTGCGCAAACGATGTCCGGCCAGGTTCGCGTCATCAAGCATCGCTACCCCCCTCGCAGTACATTCCATCGATTGCGGACATTAGCACGTCGCCGTTCGACAACGCGCACTACCGGCCTTGCTTCTTGCGCCCCCAAGTATGGCAAACCGATGATAGCGTGTCAATCTGATTGCCGATACAGCAGCGATTCTAACTGAACGATATTCAGGAACAAGACATCGATCCCGATACCGACCCCCATACCGAGGCCGCGGCAAATCGGGATCGCTATCGAAAAGAGAGAGAGGAACCGTCCGAATCATTGACGCGGTCTGAAAGGGTCGGCGCAGAGGCCGATTCTTCCTGCAGGGCGCTGGTTTCGACCAATGGTCTTCGTAGGGCAGGGCTCCGTCCCTGCCTTTGATGCCTGGCCAGGCGCATCCTGCGTCACGCGGCCGGCACGGAGGCCGGCCCTACATAGGCCCAGGCGGGCACGGAGGCCGGCTCAACGCGAAAAATAATATTTGTAAAGTACATGAATCTGCGTCTGTTGACTCCTCCGGCGGTAATTTTCCGGTGCGCAGATAATTGGGAGTCTTCTACCGAAATATCACAAGTTGCCTTTCAGGCATTTACCCTTTTTGACCATATGTGCCGAACTTTTGGATGACTTTGACCATTTCCTCTTGGGGCAGGATAACCGGCTCTCCGATGCATTTGGACTGGTAGTAAATCCGGGCGACCAGTTCGATCTCCTCGGCCACGGCAAAGGCGGTGGCAAGGTTTACGCCGATGGCGACCAGACCGTGGTTGGCGATCAACACGGCATTGCAGCGGCCGATGGATTCAGCGACGTTGCGGGCCAGCTCCGGTGTGCCGAAGGTGGCATAGGGCGCCAGGGGGACCTTGTGGCCGGAAAAGGCCACCAGGTAGTGCACGGCGGGAATTTCCCGATGCAGGCAGGCCATGGTGGTGGCGTAGACCGAATGGGTGTGCACCACCGACTGGATGTCGGATCGCTTGCGGTACAGGGCAAGGTGAAAATCCAGTTCGCTGGACGGCTTCAGGGCGGCGTCAGCCGTTTTCCCGTCCATATCGACAATCGCAACGTCCGACGGCACCATGGTTTCATATTCCACACCGCTGGGGCTGATGGCCATCAAGCCCCGTTCGCGATTGAGGATGCTTAAGTTGCCACCGGTGCCGGATGTCAGCCGGGCGGCGAGCAGCTTCTTTCCAAAGCGGACGATTTGCGAACGCTCCTTTTGCAGAAGCACGACGGTCTCTCCTTATTTTGGTAAAATCTGTATTTTGAGATGGCTGCCAGTGCAATGCGCTATATGGTCCCTTAGCAATCAATTATCAAGCGCTTTTCCAGCAGCGCACATGGTGTTTATCGCCGACCCGTACCAGGGCCGGCGCTTCTTTGTCGCAGGCCGGGTCATGGTTTTGGCATTGGTCAGCGAAGGTGCAGCCGTCGGGCAGCGTTGCCTTGGGCAGTTCGGCATCGACCCGGGGGGACCATCCCACGGTGGTGGCTTCGGGCACGGCCGACAACAGCTTGAGGGTGTAAGGGTGGCGCGGATGATCGAAGAGTTCGGTGGCCGGAGCCGATTCCACAATTTGGCCGCGGTACATGACGCAGACATGGTCGCAGATGTAACTGACCACGTTGAGGTCATGGGAGATGAAGAGATAGCTCAGCCCCAATTCCTTTTGCAGATCTTTGAGCAGGTTAATGATCTGGGCCTGGATGGAGACATCGAGGGCCGAGATGGGCTCGTCGCAAAGTATCAACTGGGGCGAAACGCTCAGCGCACGGGCGATGCCCACGCGCTGGCGCTGTCCGCCGCTGAATTCATGGGGATAGCGGTCGGCGCTGGCCGTCGGCATGCCTACCATGTCCAGTAGCAACTTGATGCGATTCTGCTGGTCGGATTTCTCTTTTATGCCCGCCATGCGAACGCCGTCGGCGATGGATTGGGCCACGGTCATGCGGGGATTCAGGGAGCTGTAAGGGTCCTGGAAGATCATCTGGATTTCTTGTCTCAGGGGTTTGAACTCGCGCTCATCCATGGCGGATATTTCGCGGCCATCATATCGAATGGTGCCCTTGTCCGGATACAACAGCCGCAGAATCAGGCGTGCCACGGTGGACTTGCCGCACCCGCTTTCACCCACCAGGCCCATGGTCTGAAGCGGCTGAATCGTAAAATCGACACCATCCACAGCCTTCACGTGGGCGGTCACGCGCTGCAGCATTCCCCGTCGCACCGGAAAGTACTTTTTCAGCGCCTCAATACTGAGCAATGGCGGGGTTGCAGTCGTCATGATGTCTTCTCCGTCTGCGCCGGATCGGCAAAAAGAACAGGGCAGCGGGCTTGGTGTCCCGCTCCATAATCGCAGAGCGCGGGGAATTCGGTTTCACACGATTGCCGGCGGTACGGGCAGCGCGGGTGGAAGGGGCAGCCATGCGGTTTGTAGGCCGGATGGGGGACGCTGCCCGGGATGCTGTAAAGGCGCCGGCCCCGTTTTTCCTTTGTGGGCAGCGCATCCAGCAGGGCCATGGTATAAGGGTGGCGGGCCCGGTCGAAGATGTGGCCGGCGGCGCCCTGTTCCACCACCACCCCTGCATACATGACGTAGACCCGATCGGCAATGGCCGCCACCACCCCCAAGTCGTGGGTGATGTATTGAATGGCCATATGTTTTTCCTGTTTCAGGTTTTTGAGCAGGGTCAGAATCTGGGCTTGTACGGTGACGTCCAGGGCCGTGGTGGGCTCGTCGGCGATGATCAGATCGGGCTGGCAGGCCAGGGTCATGGCGATCATCACCCGCTGGCGTTGCCCGCCGCTGAGCTGATGGGGGTAATCCTGAATGCGCTGCCGGGCGTCGGCGATGCCCACTTCGTCCAGAAGGCGGATGGTGCGTCGCCGGACCTCTTCCGCTGCGACCCGTTCATGGGCCAGTACGGCTTCACCGATCTGGTCGCCGATGGTAAAAACCGGGTTCAGGGAGGTCATGGGCTCCTGAAAAACCATGCCGATGCGCCGGCCGCGTAGCGCGCGCAGATCATCCCGGGCCATATCCAAAAGAGAATGGCCGTCAAAGGTAATCCGGCCGCCGGCGATGGTTGCCGGCGGCTGCTTCAACAATCCCAAAATGGCCAGGGCGGTGACGGTTTTGCCGCAGCCCGATTCGCCCACAATACAGACCGTTTCCCGGCGGCGCACCTCAAAATCCACTCCGTCCACGGCCCGGGCGGCCGGACCGTCACCGAGGAAATGGACCTGAAGGTCCTCCACTGCAAGCAATATATCGTTGGATTGGTCCATAGGGTTTAGTTGCGCTCCCTCAACTTGGGATTCAATATATCCCGCATGCCTTCGCCGAACAGGTTGAACGCCAGGACCACCACCAGAATAGTCAACCCCGGGGCGAAGGTCAGCCAGGGGGCGTCGAAGATAAAGGACTTGCCGTCGGAAAGAATATTGCCCCAGGTGGCGTGGGGGGGCGGTACGCCGAAGCCCAGAAAACTCAGTCCCGCTTCGGTGAGCATGGCCGAGGCAATGCCCAGGGTGGCCGACACCAGCACCGGCGCCACGGCGTTGGGCATGATGTGGCGGAAGATGATGCGGGCATTGCTAATGCCCAACGCGCGTGCGGCGGCCACAAAATCCTGTTCGCGCAAAGACAGGAATTCGGCGCGCACGAAACGGGTGGTGCCCATCCAACTGGTCAGGCCGATCACCACCATGATGTTGTAGATGCTGGGCGGCAGCAGGGCCACCACCGTGAGGATCAGAAAAAAGGAAGGAAAGCAGAGCATGATATCCACGGCCCGCATGATCAGGGTGTCCACCTGGAGGGTGGGCAGGGCCGTCCAGGCCAGGGGCCTGGGCAGCGGGGACCGGCTGCGGCTGTGCCGTCTTTTCCAGAACAGGGCCGCCATGGCCGCGGCGGTCAGCAAAGCGGCGGCCGGCCAGAATTTTTTAAAGGCCAGTACCAGGGCGACGGCGATGGCGACCCAGCAGAGAATATGAATCAATTGTACATATTCGCGGCCGTAATAGCCGGCGATCCCACCCAGCAGGATGCCGATGCCCACGGCGATGCCCACGGCCACAAAACCCACGGTCAGCGATACCCAGGCCCCTTGCAGCATGCGGGCGAAGACATCGCGTCCCAGATCGTCGGTGCCCAGCAGGTAAATGCCCATGGCCGGCAGCTCTTCCGGTCGCAGGGTATCGACTTTGGGGGCGGCCAACGGCGGGCGCAGCTTTTCCTGCAACCGCACCTGGGCCGGATCCAGTATAGGGTCGGTGCCTGAGGTGACCGCCAAGCCGGCCACGGCGACGGCGAAAAAGATAAGGAAAGTCACCAGGCCGGTCAGGGCCATGTGGTTTTTGCGCAGCAGGTGCCATGTCTCCGCCCAGGGTGAACGCGAGGGCGGCATATAGGTCTCGTCAACGGCCGCGGGCGGGTTATGTTTAGTATCCATGGGCATCAGAGTTTAATCCTCGGGTCCACAACCATGTAGAGCAGGTCCGAAATCAGGGTGCCTGCCAGCACCAGCACAGCGGTGATGAAGTTGACCGTCAATATGACGGGATAATCCCTGGCCAGAATGGCTTCATAGGCCATGCGGCCCATACCGGGCCAGGAGAAGATCGATTCGATGATCACCGATCCGCCGATGAGTCCGGGCAGGATCAGTCCGAACATGGTGACAAAGGGCAGCAGGGCATTGCGCAGGGCATGCTTGTAGTACACTGTCTCGGCAGGCAGCCCCTTGGCCCGGGCTGTGCGCACGTAGTCCTGGCCGATGATCTCCAGCATCTGGCTGCGCACATAGCGGGAGAGCACCGCCACGCCGCCGGTGGCTCCCAGGATGGACGGCAGCACCAGGTGCCAGGTACGGTCCATGAAGTTCACCAGGGGCGAGGAAGACGATACACCGAAACTCTGCATGCCGATCACCGGTACGTGCAGTTGGGTGACGACGATGATAATCAGGATGTAGGCGAAGAAGAACCCCGGTATGGAGATCAGCAGGTAAGCCAAAAAAGTGGTTGTTTTGTCGTAAACCCCGTCCCGGGCGATGGCCGAGCGAATGCCCACGGGAAAAGAGAATGTCCAGGTCAGGATAGTGCCCACGATGAACAGGGGCAGGCTGTTCAGAAAGCGTTCCCAGATTTTGCCCAATACCGGTTGATTGTCCCGCCACGAATGGGTGCGACCGGTGAACAGGTTTTTGTAAAATAGCACATATTGGACATACAGGGGCTTGTCCAGGTTGAACTCCTGGCGCATGCGTTCCACGATTTCAGGGGTGAACTTGGGGTTGAGGGGATCGATCTGGCTGGGTTCGCCCGGGGCCAGGTGGATAATCAAAAAAGAGACCACCGATACAAAAAAGAGGGTCACGATCTTCTGTACAATGCTTCTTCCCAGAAATGCCAGCACGGGTGCCCCCTATCCCTCGGCCGAAAATACCGGCGGCCGGTCGAGTTTGATCCATTGGTTGAAGTGAAAGGTGTATCCCCCGCTCTTGGTGGGCACGATGGGTTTATAGATTTTGCGGCCGTCGGCGCCGGTAAGTTCTCTGACGATACGTTTGTCCAGTATGGCGGTCCAGCGGCTGACATATAAAAATGTGTAGGGCTGCTCCATGGCGATGATTTCATGCAGCCGGTGGCAATAGGCCACCTGACGCGCATGGTCATATTCTTTGCGGATTTTTAAGATCAGATCATCGGCTTCGGGGTTGGCAAAGCCTACAAAATTGAGCTGAAAGGGACCGCTCTGGCTGGAGTGCCAGATCTGGTACAGATCAGGCTCGATGCCCATGGACCACCCCAGAACCAGGGTGTCGAAGTCCTGCTGATTGACCCGCTTCTGAATAAAGACCGACCACTCCAGCAGATCGGTCTCCACCTGAATACCGATTTTTTTCCAGGCATCCTGGGCAATGGCCAGAATGGCCTTGCGCAAGGGATTGCCGTTGTTGGTGATCAAGGTGAAGGCCATGCGCTTGCCGTCTTTTTGGAGGTAGCCGTCGCTGCCGCGCCGCCATCCGGCCGCCGCCAGCAGCTTGAGCGCGCCTTCCGGATCATAGGGCAGCGGGGCAATATCCCGGTTGTAATAATCGGTCTGCTTGACAAATGGACCCGTGATCTTTTCGCCCTGACCGTAAAGAACATAGTCGATGATTTTCTGGGTATCGATGGCCATGCCCAGTGCCCGCCGGACGCGGGAATCGTTAAACGGTTCGCGGCGCATGTTATAGCCGATATAGGTATATCCGAAAGCGGGGCCAGAAAAATGTTGAAAGCGTTCGTCTGCTCCCAGGCGTGCCACCTGGTGGGGTTGTACGCTGTAATCGTCTATGGTGCCCGCATAGAACTCCATCTCCTGGGTCAGGAAGTCGGGAATGATGCGCATCACATAGGCCTGGTAGTTGGGGGCGCCCTCCCAATAACCGTCAAATCGTCGCAGGCGGATATGCTGGTCCGACTTCCACTCCTGGAATACAAAAGGCCCGCAGCCGATAGGGTGTCGGCCGAAGCGGCTCTGGCGCATGGTGAATTGATCGGGATTCTGGCCGCTGGCGGCAGCTTCCCGGGCCAGCGCTTCCTTGTTGAGCAGGTGGGCCGGTAGAATTCCCATGGCCCAGGTCCCGAAGGCCGGCGAGTAGAGCCGCTTGTAAGCGATGCGCACGGTGAGCGGATCGATCACCGTGACCTCCTTTACGGGTTCGTAGTCGGGCACGCGGGGGGAGAGGTTCTTGGGATTGACAATGGCTTCGTAGGTGAATTTCACATCTTCGGCCATCACTTGCCGGCCGTCGTGGAATTTAATGCCGGGCCGTAAATAGAATTCGATGATGGGGTTGTGGGCGGTGGCCGGCAGCATCTCCTTTGCCCGGGCCGCCAATTGCTCCGTGGGCAGTTCGGGACTGGCGGTGACATACCGGGTGGCGTCGAAGGCTTCAAAATAGCCGGCGCCCAAGATATCGGCCAGGTGGTCGAACAGCAGTTGATCCACCCGGTCGAGCACGATGCGCACGCGTTGCGGTGCTTGGGCCTGCAAGCTGATCTCCTTGGATCGGTCGCCCTCCTTGATGGTCAAAGTCCGGGTGAAGGTTTCCGGCGGCAGCAGATCCACGGCTTTGATGTGCTGCCACTGCGGGAGGTGCGGATCCATAGCGGTGCGTAGTTTTGACACCAGATCTTCAGGGGCGATGCGGCCCCAGCGGGATGTGGCGGTCCGGGCATTGACATAGAAATAAGCCTGCTCGTAAATCTTCCAGCTATGGGCCACCCGGCCGCGGTACTGGAGATTTTCATCCCGATCGATGAGCCCCTCGAAGACCATGCTCTCGATCTGGCTGCTGGCCGATTCCGCCGAGAGGATGGGATTGAGCATGGTGGCATCCCCTATGGAGGCCGTGATAAACTGCACCAGGCGGTCCGGGTTGCCCTTGGTCTGCTCCTCATAGGTGGGCACCCAAAAGTAGGAGACCAGCAGCACCAGGGTCACGATGGCCGGTGCAATGAT
>Ga0210123_1000049_pt1 | contig 68262 bp, 57 predicted proteins | sample Muzzi_PWB_D2_FD_185535 | JGI IMG/M metagenome (GOLD analysis project Ga0210123, IMG submission 185535) | Wetland microbial communities from San Francisco Bay, California, USA, that impact long-term carbon sequestration - Muzzi_PWB_D2 (SPAdes) | ecosystem: Environmental > Aquatic > Marine >... | reverse complement strand
TCCAGCCATAATATTTTACGGGGGTTGCCCAAAGGCGCGGTTTATGGAAACTTCTTCCGAAGCCTCCTGTCAATTCCCGTGGCCGTCATATTGAATGCCGGTATCGGCGGCATCCTAACCATGTCCGGTACGGCGGGCGTCAATGATATTCTGCAAAAGTGGGCGGCGATCATATCTAAGGCTGCATCGGATTTTGTTGCCGGTTTTATAGAAGGAACGGCCGATCGGTACAAGAATATCCGGACACGTTTGCGGGAGTACAAAAACAAATTCAGAGAACTTTCGGACATTTATGCCCAACTGGAACTGCTCTATCCGAATGTAGAGTCTTTTAAAATCCTCGAGTGTTCATCCGATGTGAATCGGAAAGCAAATGCCGAAGCCCGGGACCTGGAAAAAATTATCATGATCCATGCCTTGGATATGCTATATTTCTGGATGTATCAGCCTCGTTCCCATATCGCTCTTCCACAATTCTTACGCACGCTTTCCGAGGACGAGCGTCATATCCTGGTCAGCTCACAGTACACCCTTCAGCGCCACCGTGAAATTAGCCAGATGTTTATTGACGGCATTCTGGGAATTAACTTTCCTCGTCCCCTGTCGTTTTACCTCTCACGATATGATGAGTACCTTGAACAAATCAAACGCTTGGTGCTCAGTGAAGAATTCAGCGATGTGTATGCTGCCAATGGATTAAACGATCTTACCAACCCGGAATTTTCGCTCCCCGTTGACATGAAATAAGGTGCTTGAAAGTATTTCTTGAAATTTTCCAAACAATTTTTGAAACGTTTTTTAATCCATCCCGGATCGCTCCGGTCGAAAAATGAAAAAGCACGAAATTTTATCATTTTCGTGCTTTTACTTTTCCGGATTGTCGAGATTATGAAAGTTCTTGGGCAAACTTTTTCTTAAAAGCCACTTCAACAATCTCTGCTGCATCTTTTGTGTTCTTGATATAGTCAAAATTGATTACCATATCAAATTCGTAAGGCACCGCATCTTTTTTGCCAAAAGCCTTTTTAAAAAATTGTTTTTGCTCCTTATCGATTTGCGGTAAATTATCGGTGGCCTCCTTTTCTTTTATCTTAAGAATTCTGGCCAACCGTTTAATCCGATGTTCGTTTGAACAGATAAATCGAACCGCCAGTACCCGGTCTCGGGGAATTACCAAATGGGTTCCCCTGCCGACAAAAATTGTGGGCTCCAAACCGGCGATGGAAAGCACAACATTAGCAAGATGCCGGGTATAGTCGCTTTTGATAAAGGATTTTTCACCAAAAAGAAGTTTTGCAAATTCGTTCAAAACGCCGGGATACCGTTCATCAAAATAGGCGACGGTTTTTTCGCTCAATTTCGCTTCCTCGGCGATATGCATAAGCAATTCCCTGTCAACCACATTATAGTCGATCTTTTTTGCCAGTATATCTGCAACTTCCAGTGCTCCAACACCGATTTTTCGAGAAAAAGAAATCGTGGGGAAAATCTCGGGTCTTTTTTCCTTTCTTTTCTTTTCAATCAACTTTTGATCCAGATCGCGGAAATATTTATCAGCCATTTGTGAACCGCTGGGTCGTTTTTTTTCGTACATTCCCGGTATGTATTTTATGCCTCCAATTTGTACAACCATCGTAGACCTCCTTTTTTTAAATCATAACGAACTTTAAACATTATTTATGTTACCACTTCGGATACAGAGCGATCTCAAAATTTTTAACTACTTTTTTGCAACTATTGTGCCACGGATAGATTTAAGAAGAGTACACTATAACTAGAAGATTTGATTTCTAATATGGCCTTAAAAACAAGCAGACAACACTCGTGGAAGTCAAGAAATCTGTCCGCTTTTTTTACAAACTGTAAAGAGAAAAAAGTATTGCCGCGTTTGATTAAGCCGAAAATGGTGGGTTCTCAAGATTGCTCCCATATTTTAATATAAACTCATTCTATAATGATGCTTTCATCTTATTATAGAAGTAATAAACATCATCGACGATGACTCAATTGTTGTTTTGACAAAGGAAACGAATAGAAATCCAATCTTGCCTTTTACACATTGTAAAAAAATTTGACATACTATTTATTAAATTTAGAATAACAGCTCCTTGAAATCGATTTTAATTCCTTTTAATACAGTATATTAAAGCAGTTCTATCGACATGTTTATTTCTGGAATAGTTATTGCTTTTGGTTAGGTTACAGACATCAAGTCGTCAGGATATTTTATATCAATATATAGTGTCTAAAAATTGTGTCGGGAAAGGAAATGGTCATAATGAAAAATAAATCTAAACCAAAAGTACTACTGGCCTTTGACGGGTCCGAACATTCATTCCATGCGATAAAATATGTCAGTAAAATTGCCCCCTTTCATAAAATGAAGATGGTTCTTTTTAATGTATTCAGCAGCATACCCGAGGCTTATTTGGATCTTGCAAAAGACCCTCAATTCACTCAATCCGCCCAGAAAGTCAAGGCGTGGGAAATGCAGCAGAAAAAAGAGATTCAAAAATCCATGGATAAGGCCAGACAGAAACTTCTCCACTCAGGTTTTTCTCCGGATACAGTGTCAATAAAAATCCATAACAGAAAAGAAGGTATTGCTCGAGACATCGTCAAAGAAGCCCAAAATGGATACAATGCAGTTATCATCGGACGAAGGGGCACGGGCACCTATAAAGAGGTCATTGTTGGGAGTGTTGCCAAAAAAATTGTTGAAAAAGTGGCGTTCCTGCCGGTGTTGATGATCGGCGAATTACCTCCTGATGATAAATTTCTTGTGGCCATTGACAGCTCGGAAAATGCTCTACAGGCTGTAAATTATGTTGCTCAAATACTTGGTGGTTTCGATTTCAAAATTAACTTGTTTCACGCCATCCGGGGTGATCTGTCTGTTCATTCAGGCATCGCTCATCTATTTTTTTCAAAAGAGAGCTTGGAGGATGCGGAAGCTGAAGCAATGGCTATTTTCGACAAAGCAAAACGCCGATTGGAAGAAGCCGGTTTCACATCCGATCAAATTAATACCAAATTGGTTACCGGCGTCCCTAGTCGTGCAGAGGCGATCGTCAAAGAGGCGAGGGAAGGAGATTACGGAAGCATTGTTTTAGGCCGAAGAGGATTGTCGAAGGTTCAGGAATTCTTGCTGGGAAGAGTGAGTAACAAGGTCATTCACATTATCAGAAGAAGGGCCTTATGGATTGTGACCTAATGGTAGTAAATTCAGCTTAACTATTTTAAAAAGGAGGATCATTATGACAAAAGTTGACGATTTTAATAAATTCGATTTTTTTAATTCCTTTTCAGAAAAACAATTGGCAGAACTTGCAAAAGCCACAGAGAAAAAAACCTACAAAAAGGGTTCTGAGATTTACAAGGAAGGAGAGCGGGCCAACCACATTTTTCTGGTTTCCAAGGGGTGGGTGAGCCTGCGAAAGATCAGTCCGGAAAGAGATATCGGTATTTCTTTTGAAAACAGAGGAAAAGGGGAACTATTCGGTACGGCGTGTTTTATGAAACCTCAGGAATATACATTGAACGCAATATCTATGGAAGACTCTGAAGTCTTGACCATGGATGCCGATAAATTGTTCGATCTCTTCCAAAAAGATTACCAAATAGGATATCTTTTTCTAAAAGAGATCGCAAAGGTCTATTTCGAGCGCTATAAAAGCGTAAAAAAACAACTTTATGAGATGGTCAAGGCTCCTTCGATCATCACGGCCCTACCGGGATAACCGCCTTTAATGGCACCGAGAAGAAAGGAGAATCATTATGAAAGAGAGCACTTATAAAATCATAGAACTGGTGGGGAGCAGCAGTTCTTCCTGGGAGGATGCTGCAAAAAATGCCGTAGAGACAGCAGCCAAAACGCTCAGAGGTCTTAGAATCGGGGAAATTAAAGAGTTGGACCTGAAGATTGATAACGGGAAAGTGGTTTCTTATCGTGCCAGGGTAAATCTTTCCTTCAGATATGAAGACGAATAGAACATCTGTAGGGGGGAGAGTAACGCACAAGCAATGTGGTTTCTCTCCCCTTTGTTATTCCCTTAATTATCGTTACGGTTGACAGGTCCGCTGTCCATTGTATAGGAAAAATTCACACATAGGAGATTTTCCCAGAGAAAATGATGCTTTTTCCTATGGACAAAGCCGATCAAGTCGATAAAAATAATTCGTTAGTTAATGAAAATTTTATAAGGTATAATAGTTAAGCTTCTATCAAAAATTTAGCCTATCTGAAGCTCCTTTAACATCGATTTGTTTCAAAGACCTAAACAGTTACCATAACACAAGGAGGTCTTCATGCACCATGTTCATATAAATCCCATAAAAAATAGAATGTATATTATTTTAAAAGACGGAAATACGAGTGATATTAGAGCCTACGTCGATAAAGTCGAAAATGCCTGTTCAGATCTGCCTTATAATTTCTCATGTGTTGTAGTGTTGGATAAAAAGGGAATCGTTCGTCAAAGTGACATTGATCTTTTGTTTAATACCATGGATTTAATCTATGCTTATGGTGCCGATAGAATAATTCTTGTCAGAAAAAACAATGGCAACTCCCATTTCTTCCAACCCAATCTATTGAATTTTAAAACCTGTTTCACGGTTGAAAATGCAATGGATATTCAGCACGCAGAGAAAATACTCGATCAAAGACAACATGCTGCTATCTAAAATTTATACCTTTGTGTATAAAGTAAACAATCCACTGCTTCATTTCCCCTATTAATCATTTTTTCCCACAACGATCAGTTTTCTTTACATTCTGAAAAAAATATCGACACAGATCTGATTCAACTGAAAAGAGAAATATAAAATAACCCATTGAAATAGAGTATATTATAAAATTTAATACGATGGCATGTTTTTTGCGGGAGTTCTTTTATAAAAAACTGCGAGCGTGAACTTTTTTTAATCTCATATTTGGGTGGACGGGAAGTTAAAAATGCCCAAGATTCTAATTGTCGATGACAAACAGATAATTCGCAAGCTGATTTGTGATGAACTGACCCTTGCGAACTTTCAGGTTGTAACACTAAACACCATCGGATTGATCTGGAAATATATCAGAGATACGCAGCCGGACTTAGTACTTTTAGGACTCCATTCGGAAGGCTTTGACAGTTGGCAAATCTTAAAGGACATCAAAAAACATATTCCAAATCTTCCGGTATTGATATATGCCATTAAAAGCGATCATTCAATAACCAGCCTTAAGCAGGCCGTCAACGAGGTCCTTAAAAACGGTAGTATTTCATCGGCATTTATGTTTCATGCCTTAAAAAAACCGAAATCTGAGCAGGTTCAGGTTGAATAGCTTTTAAACAATAGACGAGGATTTTTTAATGAGCCTTACTTCGTATCCCATTTTAACACCCGATGAAGCAGCTTTACGCATAAAAGACAGTGATACGGTTTCATTTAGTGGATTCAGCCCCGCAGGTGCTGCGAAAGTGGTTCCTAAAGCAATTGCTTCTCGTGCCCGTGATGACCACGAAAAAGGAAACCGTTTCAAAATTAGGGTGCTTACCGGTGCTTCCAGCGGTCACATCATTGATGATGAGCTGGCCCAGGAAGAGGCTGTCTCTTGGCGGGCGCCGTACCAGTCGGGTTCGGTTTTACGCCGGCAGATCAATCGCCAGGAGGTTGAATATGTGGACATGCACCTTTCCCACGTTCCGCAGACGGTTGCCGAAGGTTTTTTTGGCAGAATAGACTTCGCGGTGGTTGAAGCCACAGAAATAACATCAGACGGAAGGGTGTTTCTTACAACGTCCATCGGCGCTTCTCCGACGTATCTTCGATATGCCGAAAAGATCATCATTGAAATCAACAGACATCAATCCCCTCGGCTCAGGGAGATGGCGGATATTTTTATTATGCCTCCGCCGCCAAACCGATATCCCATACATATCTCCGAACCCCTTACCCGTATCGGTTTGCCTTACGCCGTCACTGATCCCAAAAAGGTCATCGGCATTGTGGAAAGCGACGAGCCCGATCATGTGACTGATTTGGCCACACCTGATGAAACCGGCCATCAAATTGCAGCACATGTGGTCAAATTTTTGTTGGAAGAGATGCATGAAGGCCGGCTTCCACAAAGCTTGTTGCCGCTTCAGGCAGGCGTCGGAAACGTTGCCAACAGCGTGTTGGCTGCTCTGGGCAGTCACCCCGATATTCCCCCCTTTAGAATGTATTCGGAAGTTTTTCAGGATTCCATGGTCGATCTTATGCTTGATGAAAAATTAATGGGTGCCAGTGCGACCAGTCTTACGATTACATCTCATAAATTGAAACAAATTATCGACAACATAGACTTCTTTGCCCCCCGTATTGTGCTGCGGCCACAAGAAATTTCAAATCATCCGGGTGTCATTCGACGGCTGGGGGTCATTGCCATGAACACGGCAATTGAGATCGATATTTATGGAAATGTAAATTCTTCTCATTTTTACGGCATGGATATTATGAACGGCATCGGGGGCAGCGGCGAGTTCACGAGAAACAGTTACTTGTCCATCTTCATGACACCTTCCATAGCAAAAGGCGGCAGGATATCTTCGATCGTTCCAATGTGTCCGCATATAGACAACAACGAACACTCTGTTCAGATCGTTGTTACCGAGCAGGGATTGGCGGATCTAAGAGGACTGGGGCCAATGCAAAGGGCCAAAATCATTATCGAAAAATGTGCCCACCCGGCATATAGGGAGTATCTTCATCGATATATACAAAATTCCAGGCTCGGACACATTCGTCATGACCTGTCGCGATGTTTTGAGCTGCATCGTAATTTATTGGAACACGGCGCCATGCTTCCGGATTTGATGCATGAAACCATTTTTATTTAAACGCCCAGACAAATTCCTTTCAACGATATTATGGCTGGTTGCGGTGCATTCCATAAATGGCAAAAGATGAATAACATAAATAAAAAATTACCGGGAATCTTGGTCACCGGAGCATCCGGGTTTATCGGCAGGCATTTTGTCATCTCCGTGTCTGAGAAATTCCGGCTGTTCTGTATTGCACGCCGCGGCCAAAAGGAAGTGGGCATCCCTTTTAAAGATACCATACATTGGCTTCAGGCGGATATTACCAAGTGGGATAATCTGTTGAAAATATATGAGTATATTAACAAACATGGCGGTGTGGATTTTGTTCTGCACCTGGCGGGGTATTACGATTTCACACAGAAAAAAAATCCCGTATATGAGCAGGTCAACGTCATCGCCACACGCTATCTTCTTGAGCTGTCAAACTTGCTGAAAGTTAAGCGTTTTATTTTTTCCAGTTCAGTGGCTGCGTGCAAATTCGGTCCCAAGGGTAAAGCAATAACCGAAGAGAGTCCTGTTGATGCCGATTTTCCTTATGCCTGTAGCAAGCGGAGAGCAGAATTGCTGATTAAAGATTATTCTGAATCATTTCCGTGTTCCATTGTCCGTTTGGCCGCTGTGTACAGTGACTGGTGCGAATATCCCATGTTATATATGCTGTTAAAGCACTGGTTGTCCGCTAATAAACTCACGTCGAGAATTCTATCCGGACGCGGGGAATCGGCCGTACCCTATATCCATATTAGAAACCTTATCAAATTATTTCTGCGGATTATTGAGATCAGTGATACCCTTCCGCAATTTGCCACCTATATTGCCAGTCCTCAGGGGAGTGTTTCACACAATGAACTTTTTAAAGCCGTTACACGCTATTATTATGGTTATGAAGTGAAGCCGTTCAAAATGCCCAAGTTTTTTGTACGACTGGGTTTGATCGCTCTTTCATTTTTGGGATGGTTGACCGGAAAAGAAACGCTTGAAAAGCCATGGATGGCCGGATATATTGATAAGAAACTGACCATAGATGCTTCTGCAACCTACACGGCTTTAGACTGGAAGCCGACCCCGCGATATCATATTTTACGCCGCCTTCTCTTTTTAACCGAAAAAATGACTACGCATCCATACGACTGGACCTTCCGTAATGAAATATCTATTCATAAAGTTGCCTATCGAAAAAGCTCTATCATTTACGATATTTTGATCCAGCACCGTAATGTGTTGATTGATACAATCATAAAAGAGGTGATTCAATCGAAAAATAAAATCCGTTTCCCAAATTATTCAAAGATGGATCGTGAGATGCTTAAATGGTATATCACCTTAAATTATCAATTGATTGCCACAACGGTGAGAGACAGAGACAGACTTATAATTTCGAATTTTGTTCAACAAGTTGCTCATAGACGTTATATTGAAGGATTTAAAGTAAAAGAAGTAAAGGATTTGATACTTTTTACGGGAAAGACGATGGAAGCATTTCTTCTTGAACGGCCTGAATTGAAGGGCTTTAAACAGCGGGTGGAGGACTACATTGTCTTGACGGTTCAATATGCCGCAGATGAACTCGAAGATACTTATGATGTTTTAAAAGGGATTTTGGGAACGTCACCACCGAAACAGGTTGTCTCGATAAAAGAAAATGAAAAACTTACAAACAGTAAGAATATTAAACTGATTTTAGAACAACTTGAAGATATCGGTGCGAATCTGCTTTCATATCAACCCAATGGAGAAGTCATGTTCAAAAAATACGGTGCGTTGATAAAATTAAGTTCACCAAATGAGTAAAAATCCTGCACAAAAAAACTGAGCTTTAGTTATCCTTTTTCCTCATTTTTCTTTCCTATCTCTGACTCCAGCATTTCCATTTTACACCTTGTAAAAAAAGTCGACATTTATTTTCTTCGATGGGTTTTCAAACGTTACCCTCCTATTTTAAAAACACCTTTTATTTCAATTGATTGATGAAGTTTCAGGCAGCAATTTTATCTGGCATACCGATTGCTTTATGATAGTGCAACTCATTTTTGAGCTTGAAAGGATATGTTTTGGGTTATGAGTGCAATTAATCTGGATAAGATATTTCATCCAAAATCCATCGCAGTGATCGGAGACGACTCACCGGAAGGGCAGATTTTTACTACCCTGGTGCAAAACCTGATTGAAGGCGGATATTCGGAAAAAGTCTATCCGATACATCAGCGTCATCAAAGAATTTTGGAACAATCTGTTTATCCTTCCCTTTTAAAGCTCGATTCTCAGGTTGATCTGGCCGTCCATGTCGGGTCTGTGAATTCAGCACCTTCTGTTATCCAAGAGTGTATTGAGACAAAGGTAAAAGGGTTGCTCATGATTTCTGCCGGCGGTAAAGAGGCCGGGATAAAAAACCAAGGGGCTGTGACGTCCGCCGTCAATGAGGCGAAACGTAAAGGGCTTCGCATTATCGGACCGAATTGTCTCGGGATAGTCTGTTCCGGTTCCAAACTCAATCTCAGTTTTTCGAGTCATACTCCGCTTTCCGGAAAAATGGCGTTTGTTTCCCAAAGCGGTTCGATTTGTACATCAGTGCTTGATCTTTGTCTCAGAGAACATGTTGGTTTCAGTTATTTTGTAAGTCTTGGATCCATGATGGATGTAGATTTTGGCGATATCATCGATTATCTCGGAGGAGATTATGATGTCGGCAGTATTGTAATATTTATTGAGAGCATTTCACGGATTCGAAATTTCATGAGTGCGGCCCGTTCGGTGTCTCGGACCAAACCGATCATCGCGCTTAAAGCCGGCCGCACAAGGGCGGGGGCATTGGCGGTTGCTTCTCATACCGGCAGACTCGGTGGAGAAGATGCGGTATATGATGCTGCTTTTGAACGCGCAGGAATTGTTCGAATCAAAACATTTGAAGAACTTTTCGACTGTGTAGAACTACTGGCCAGGCGGCCGAGACCTACAAAACCCGGACTGGCCATCGTCACCAATGCCGGCAGCCCTGGAGTTATGGCTGTAGATGCCCTTGCGGACTACGGCGTCGATCCGGCATCCTTAAAACCCGAGACCATTGAAAAATTAGATGAATTTCTTCCTTCCGGATGGAGCATGACAAACCCTGTTGATATTCTGGGTGACGCTTCTCCTGAACGCTATGAAAGAGCAGTAAACATCTGTCTAAAGGATCCCGGAGTGAAAGGGCTTTTGATCATCCTTGCCCCTCAACCCCTGACCCGACCGACGGAGGTTGCTGAATCCCTGGCCGGTCTCATAAAAGTAAAATCTTATCCGATATTCGTTTCCTGGATGGGTGGGAAACAAATGGAGATGGGGCGGGATATCCTCAATCGTGCAGGGATCCCGACATTTGATACACCGGAACGAGCGGTAAGAGCATTTATGGATCTTTACCAATATTCAAAAAATCTTGAAGTGCTCCAGGAGATCCCACCCAAGTTCGACAAAAAGGTTGAATTTGATTTTAACAGTGCTCAAGTTCAAATCCAAAAAGGACTCCTGAATAGGAATTTATGTCTTACCGCAACACAAGCACATGCATTGCTGAATGCTTATGGAATCCCTGTCCATGAATCAAAATCAATGATCTCTAACCAAAAAATAGAACAACATATCCAACAATATGAGCTGGCCATAGGATCGAAAAGGGATCGGGATTTCGGACCCGTGATATTCTTTGGAATCGGTGGAATCATGGCTGAAGTTCTACAAGACCGATCCGTTGCGTTACCTCCGTTAAACCGCCTGTTGGCCAGAGAGCTCATGAAAAAAACAAAGATCCATACCCTGATCAAGGGATTCAAAAATCACCCACCTGTTGACCTGACACGGCTTGAAGAAATTTTAATCCGGCTGTCTCAGCTTGTAACGGATTTCCCGGAAATCGAAGAAATCGATATCGATCCTATGATCGTTACTTCAAACGATGCCTATGCAACAAATCCGCGCATACTACTGAGTTCTGCCAAGGCCCCTGCTCCTCATCACCTGGTGATAAGCCCTTATCCCAACCAGTATGAAGCGCGAACAGTACGTGAGGGTGTTGGAGAATTGTTCATCCGGCCGATTCGGCCCGAGGATGCCTCACTTTTGGTTGAACTTTTTGAATCTCTTTCACGACAGAGTGTTCATTTTCGGTTTTTTGGTCCGTTAAAAATGCTCTCTCCTGGTATGCTCGCCCGATTTACTCAGATTGACTATGACAGGGAAATTGCACTGGTAGCACTTTTGGAAACCGAACCCAATGAAAAAATGTTGGGAGTTGCCCGTGTGATCACAGATATTTACAATCGAAAGAACGCAGAATTTTCTGTTGTTGTTGGGGATCCCTGGCATGGAAAGGGTATCGGTGCGGAACTGCTCAAGCGATGCTTATCCATTTCAAAAGAACGCGGGATCGAAAACGTAAAAGGGATCGTTTTGCCTGAAAATACTCAAATGTTGGCTTTGGGGAAAAAGTTGGGGTTTGTCATGAAAAAGATTGTTGGGGAAAGCGAGTTTGAATTGAATATAGATCTTACAACATTTTGAAGACATAAAGGAGAATTGTCATGTTGGTCAAAAATTGGATGAGCAAACCGGTAATCACCATAGATGTAGACGCTTCCATGCATGATGCGATTAAGTTATTAAAAAATCACAACATCAAAATGCTGCCGGTTATGGAAAAGGGCAAACTTGTCGGGGTAGTGTCGGATCGGGATATCAAAAGAGCGTCCGCTTCTGACGCGACCTCTTTAGAAATTCATGAGCTTTTATATTTGATTTCGAAAATTAAAATTGAGGAAATTATGACCAAAAACCCCATCACGGTTCCTCAAGATTATACGGTAGAAGAAACGGCTGAAATCCTTTTGAAGCATAACATATCCGGAGTTCCGGTTATTGATCAGTACCGTGAAGTCGTTGGCACAATTACTCAGAATGATATTTTCAAAATCCTCATTTCATTAACCGGCGCAGAAAAAAAGGGCATACAATTCGGTGTGGAGGTAGAGGATCTGCCGGGTTCTATAAAAGAAATAACGGATATAATTCGAGAATACGGAGGCCGCATGGCCAGCATTCTGACGACTTATGACAAGGCGCCTGAAGGATTTCGCCGGGTATATATCCGTATGTATGGTATTGATCGCTTCAAGGTCAATAAGCTTAAAGAAGCGATAAGAGAAAAAGCATCTCTTTTGTATCTGGTAGACCGGCGTGAAGTTCATAGAGAAACTTTTTCCTAAACTGAACGGTTCCGGGTTCCCCGTTCAACGTTCAAGGTTGCAAAATCATTCAGCTACCTTTTATTGGGGTCCGGATATAGACAGCCACAGTAATCACTCATTAGGTGAACTGATAGAGGTTGTTGAATTCGTAATAAATCCTTTTGAGTTGGGATGTTGGCGTTGCTTAACCGTGATCCGGGCACCTTGAACCGCTTAACCTGGGTTTTTAGTTTATCAAGAAGGGCTGATGCAAAAAGAATTCAATTTACTGATTGTTGATCGCAATCCGCATATCAGAAATTTTTTAAAACGGGAATTTCAATCCGAAGGCTATAATATTCAACTTGCGAAAAACGGCAGGGAGTTGGTGGATCTAATTTACGGTTCCGCACCCATTGATCTCGTTATTATCGATCCGGATATCCCGGATGTCAGTCAACTGAAGCTGTTCAAGAGCCTTGAAGATCGGGTCCCTACCTTGCCGTTTGTCATTCACAGTGATCTTTTTGTTTATCTCGAATCAACTTCGCATATCAGTAAAGCAGCGTTTGTTCCAAAACGAGGAAGCAGCAGCGAAACCTTGAAATATGTGGTCTGGAACCTTTTGAAGGAATCGTACCCGAAGAAGTTCAAGATGTTCGAGGATGGGAAAAAATAATCAGAGGCATCCTGAAATGAAGCAGGCCAAATATCAAAAAAATGACTATTACCGATCCTTAACCCGGAAAATGATCCTGACCATCATCATCGTTTCAATTGCCCCCTTGATCCTGGTGGGAAGCATCATCCTCTATCGGTTCCACGTGTCGTATCATGAAAAAATGGAAGATCATCTTCAAGAGTTGGTGCTCAAACATAAACAGACCATCGATAATTTTTTAAAGGAAAAGTTGGGAGATATCCGATTACAAGCAGAAACCTTTTGTTTCGATGAGTTGAAAGATGCGTCTTTTCTCCAGGACAGACTGGACATGCTGCAACAGTCTTTTGGCCCTGTTTTCGTAGACCTGGGTGTCGTAAATTCACAGGGGCTTCAGGTAGCATATGCCGGCCCCTTCAGGCTCGGGGAAGCATTATATTTTGAGGCGGACTGGTTTAAAAAAGCCATGAAAACGCGGTATTTCATCAGCGATGTGTTTTTGGGTCTTCGGGGACTTCCTCATTTTATTATAGCGGTGAAGGATAACTGGATGGGTGACCCGTGGATCTTGCGGGCGACCATTGATTTTGTGGCGTTTAATGATTTTGTTAAAAACATCCGTATCGGTGAAACAGGGTTTGCCTATATCCTTAACAGAGAAGGAAAATTTCAAACCAAACCCTTTTTCGATATCACCCCAAAAAATGAACCCTATCGAGACTTTCTGAAAATCAAGGAAGATGACCCGCGAAAAATCCATACCGTGGAAAGGAAGGATGATTCCGGGAAAATGATCATTTATGTGGCGTCCTTTTTAAAAGACGGGGATTGGCTTTTAGTGTATCAGCAGAACCATCGTGACGCTTATATGGATCTTTATAGAACGATTATCTTGGCGATTACGATTATTGTGTTCGGTGCCTTCGGAATTGTTTTCGCCGCATTGTTCCTATCAAAGCGAATGGTCAACCGAATCGCTATGGCTGATCGGGAAAAGGAAATGATGGACAAACAGATTATTGAAACCGCCAAACTGGCATCCGTAGGAAAATTGGCCGCCGGTATTGCCCATGAAATCAACAATCCTGTGGCTATTATGGTGGAAGAAGCCGGCTGGATTAAGGATTTGCTGGAGGAAGAAGAGTTTAGCAAAAGCGAGAACCTTAATGAATTTGAAAGGGCATTAAAACAGATAAAAACCCAGGGACAGCGCTGCAAAGAGATTACGCACAAGCTGCTCAGCTTTGCAAGAAAAACCGACTCCAGGATTCAGGAAACACAGATCAACGAGTTGATTAAGGAACTGGTCGCGCTTTCGGAACAAAGAGCAAAATACAGCAAGATAACGATTCATAAAAATTTAGAAGATAATCTACCAATCACGTATATGGCCCAGTCGGAAATGCAGCAGATCCTTTTAAATCTGATCAACAATTCTGTGGATGCCATGGAAAAAAAAGGCGGTGAATTAACCATAACCACGTATTCCGAAGGGGATGTCATCGGCATTAAAGTGTCCGACAACGGACCTGGGATTCCGGAATCAAATCTTTCCAGAATATTTGAACCGTTTTTCACCACCAAACCCGTGGGGAAAGGCACCGGACTAGGATTGTCCATTTGTTACGGTATTATTAAAAAAATGGGGGGCCAAATAGAGGTGCAAAGTGTTATCGATTCAGGAACCACGTTTCACATCCGTCTTCCGGTAAAAGGCCCTCCGGAAAGTTGAAAGCTTGAAGCTCAAAGCTCAAAGGTCAAAGCTGAAAGGAAAGAAAGACTTCTATTAAAAGGTTACCTTTCATGGTTGAAGACAGAAACAAACCGATAAAGATCCTTCTCGTGGACGATGAAAGAGGCTTTGTGGACGTCATTTCAAAGCGGATGTCCAAACGGAATATTAAGGTTACCTGTGCATACAGTGGTACAGAGGCGTTGCAGGCTCTAAGGAAAGAAGACTTTGATGTTACTGTCCTCGATTTGAAGATGGAAGATATGGATGGTATCGAAATTTTAAAAATCTTCAAAAAAATAGCTCCGGATCTTCCGGTCATTATGCTGACGGGGCATGGGTCCGAAGAAGCGGCCAGAGACGGTATACGGTTTGGTGCATTTGATTACCTGACAAAACCCTGTGATTTTGAGGAACTCATTGTAAAAATACAGGAAGTTGTTTCATCCAGGAGGTGAGGAAGTTGGAATCCTTGAAAGTTCTTTTTGTGGATGACGAAATCGATTTTTTGGAAACATTGATGAAGCGCATGAAAAAACGCGGCATGGATGTTGCGGGAGTAGGAAACGGTGAGCAGGCACTCGATTATTTGAACGAGCAGCCGGTAGATGTGATTGTGCTGGATGTCAGAATGCCGGGGATCGGCGGAATAAATACGTTAAAAGAGATTAAGAAGATAGATCCTTTGATGGAAGTCATTATGTTAACCGGCCATGCCAGCATAGAAGCGGCCATAGAAGGAATGGAACTGGGCGCTTTTGATTATCTTATGAAACCAGCAGATTTTGATGAGCTTTTTTACAAGATTCAGGACGCTTTTAAAAGGAGAACCATACAGAAACAAAAAATTGAGAAACTAGGGGATCTCAAGCTGACAGACCAAAAGAAAGGAGTGATATCAACGTGAACTTTTTAAAACAATGGGGACAATATATGATGATGGGCGCAAGGGCCCATGCACGGTGGGAGATTGGTGTATCCAATACCATTTTTAGCGATAAAAAACGACTGTTAATTTTAGGCTTGCTGACCATACCCATTATTTTGGGAGGTATAGCGTTTGCAGATCAGATCGGCGGGGCGTTGCCTAAATTATTGGGTGGCAAAAAGGCTTACAGCCCTGCGTTTTACAGTACAGGTATATTTGTTGTCTCCATTCTCATCGGACTGGGCGCCGGGCTGATTACCGGCTGCATCGGTGCCGGCGGCGGATTTATCATTGCACCCGCCCTGATGAGTGCCGGCGTTAAAGGTATTTTAGCAGTGGGAACCGACCTTTTCCATATTTTTGCAAAAGCCATCATGGGAAGCGTTATCCACCGCAAGCTGGGGAATGTTTCAGTGGCCCTGGCAATGGTCTTCTTAATCGGCGCCATTATAGGCGCCACCGTCGGCGGTGTCATTAACCGCCTATTATATGAAATCAATCCCGTTCTCAGTGACGCATTTATCACGACCGTCTATTCTTTAATGCTCGGTTTTCTGGGTAGTTATGCCATGACCGACTTTCTAAAGGCCAAAAGGGCCGAACGCAAAGGGTTTCACGGAAGGGAAGTCCATGGCAAAAAAGCTGAGGGAGTGGAAATAGGGAGCCTTCCCAAAAAGATCCAGGCTGTTAATCTTCCTCCAAAAGTCAAATTCGATTATGATCTTACACCGGAAGGGAGAAGTATTTCGTGGGTCTTTCTGGTCTTAAGCGGCGCTCTGGTTGGGCTTGCAGCTGCAATCATGGGCGTTGGCGGCGGCTTTTTAACCTTTCCCATATTTGTTTATGTTCTGGGCGTCTCCTCCATGACCACGGTGGGAACCGACATCTTTCAGATTGTGTTCACTGCCGGCTATGCCTCAATCAGTCAGTACGCGATTTACGGGTTTATTTTCTACACGCTCGCCATGGGGATGCTATTAGGGTCTCTGGTGGGGATCCAGATAGGGGCGGTCGTCACCAAGGTCGTTCATGGCATCACGATCCGCGGTTTCTATGCCATGGCGGTTCTCGCCGGTTTTGTTAACCGTGTCTTTGCGCTGCCGGCCAAATTGGGTGCCATGGATATCATTAAGATATCAAAAGGAACCGGAGCGTTACTGGAAAAAATCGGAATATGGGCATTTTTCATGGTGATATTAATATTCGCGGTGTGGGTAATCGGCACGTTTTTAATGAATGTCCGAGTACTTAAAGGTGGGGAGGCTGAATTATGATAGAAAAAAAGAAAGAATTTTATGGCGGCTTTGCGTTGTTGATCGGATTTACAGTTGTTTTGATCGTCATCTTTTCTCCGGTCTTTAAGGGGCAAAACGGTTTGGAATATTTAGACGACCTATACAATTCTATTTCAAAGGGATCGGCCTATTACATCCCAAAAGTTAAGGCGGAAACAGAACCGTTTTCCGGCAGGTCAGTCAGCACGACCATTGAGATGGCAGACGAAAGCCAGACCCAACAGACAGCCGCTTTGTTTATGAAAGGCGGCGCACTGGTCAATATATCCGGAACCCAATTGAAAATTGAGGGGGATCTGGGGGAAATCCTTGCCAATTGCCTTGCGGATGCAGACCGAATGTATATGAATGACGGACAGGCCATTTCTTCAAAATACGGGTACAACGAAAGACAGGTCCTCTTTAACTGGCATCAGGCACTCATTTCGATGGATAAGGTTTTAAAAAAGCAAAAACAGTTCCAGGAAGCAAAAACTGTTGATATGGTTGTCAAGAAAGCGGTTGAGACTTCTTACAATTACTACCAGGTCGAGCCTCAGAAAATATCCGACCGCGCTTTCATTGTCTTATTTTCATTGGCATTTTATGTCATCTATACCCTCTGGTATGGTTTTGCAATTATGTTCATGTTTGAGGGGTGGGGCATGAAGTTGGGACATTAAGGATTGAGGTTTGTCCATTGAAAAGGCTGAGAGCAAACGGCATCCCGTCTTGCTTTTGGCCTTTTTTTCAGGTAGTCTATAACATGGTAAAGGTTAAAAATTCGAAATACGAAGGACGAAATACGAAATGAGGCAGGCGCTTCGCGGTTGGAAGTAGGTCAATTGAAAAGTGATGATTGAAAAGTGAAAATTTAAATTGTCGCAGCAAAGCGACGCCTTCAATCATCAATCCAAAAGCAGAGCGATCCTTAAACCTCAGAAGTTAATATTATGGGCGCACTGTTAGATTATTTTAAAAAGCTTTTTGTTAAAAAGCCGGAACCTTCGGATGCGGATGTCGAAAAACTCCGCATTGACTTCAAGGATCGGTATCACAGTTTCAAACTCTTGCTAAATGCCAACAACAGGGCACTAGAAATTATGGCTGATATGGAGCGGGCGCTTGACGGCAGACAACCCTTTGGCATGGCCTTTGTACGGGCAAGTTGCACGGCGGTTTCCGTCAATGTCTTTAGTATGATAAAAAATATTGAGAAACTTGCCCAGGACAAATACGGGGAACTCAATGTCCGGTTTAATAATATCAAACAAAAGATCGATGGCGTGCTTTTACAGAAGAAATCGATGAAGGATGAAAGGCTTGTTATACCCATAGATGACGTGAATAAGGAGATGAGCGATGTTGTAGGGAACAAGATGGCCAATCTCGGAGAGATTAAAAACAAACTTCAGATCAGGATTCCCATGGGATTTGTCATTACTTCGACAGCCTATGAAAGCTTTATCAAAGAAAATGATCTGCAGGCGGAAATTGACCGGCGCTTTCAATCCGCGGATGTGGATAATATGGAAAGGCTTTATACCCTGAGTTCAGAAATCCAGCAGCTTATTATTAAATCCAGAGTACCGGATGATCTGGTCGATGCCGTCAGACATGCCTATAATAAACTTGAATCAGAAACAAAAGGTAAAGTAACGTTGGCTCTGAGGAGCAGTGCTCTGGGAGAAGATACGCAGGAGAGTTCGTTTGCAGGCCAGTATCGGAGCGAGTTAAACGTAAGTTATGATAGCATTTTTAATGCATACAAGGAGATTCTGGCCAGCAAATACTCGCTTCAGGCCGTTACCTACCGATTGAACAGAGGATTTAAGGATGAAGATATTTCCATGTGTGTGGGATGCATGTGCATGGTGCATGCCGTAGCAGGCGGTGTCATCTATACTCGCAACCCCGTTAACATGGCCGATGATTCGATTTTCATCAATTCCGCATGGGGGTTGCCCAAGTCGGTTGTTGACGGTATTGGTGCCTGCGATCTTTTTGAAGTTTCAAAAAAACTTCCCAGAGAAATTATCCGTAAAATAGTAAACGCCAAAGAATTAAAATTTATCTGTCTGCCGGAAGAAGGGGTCTGCCAATTGGAATTGACCGGAGATAAAAAGGATCTGGCCTCCATTGATGATAAAAGGATATTGGATTTGGCGGAGCTTTCGGCGAGGATTGAAGAATACTATGCAATGCCCCAGGACATTGAATGGGCCGTTACTGAGGATGGCTCTATATATATTCTGCAATGCCGGCCTTTGAAGCAATTGAAGACGTTAAAGACGGATCTTCCTGAACCCGAATTTAAGACTATAAATGACGATGTCATTGCCAGGGGAGGAATCACCGCAAATCCGGGTGTAGCCAGCGGGGAAGTCTATCTGGTGGACAAGGGAATAGATATGCTGCGGTTTCCTCAAGGAGCGGTGCTGGTTACCCGGCAGCCACTTCCCATATGGGCATCCCTTTTAAATCGATCTGTAGCCGTTATAACGGAACAGGGCGGCTTTGCCGGGCATCTCGCCAGCGTTGCCAGAGAGTTCGGTGTCCCTGCGCTCTTTGGAGTGCCCGATGCCATGGCTCGATTGAATCATGGTGAACTGGTCACAGTTGATGCCGACACTTTAACCATTTATATAGGAAAAATTGAGTCGTTACTGGTGAAATCCGGGCCAAAGAAATACCTTATGCAAGGCAGCCCGGTTTATGAAACTTTGAAACAGGTGAGCAGCCATATCACCCCTTTAAACCTGCTCGATCCGGATTCTCCTTATTTTAGTCCGGCCAACTGCGGAACTTTCCATGATATAACCCGGTTTGTCCATGAAAAAGCAGTATATGAGATGTTCAACTTTGGTAAGGAACATCACTTTTCAGAAAAATCGAGCAAACAACTTTTTTATAACGTACCCATGCAGTGGTGGATTTTGAATCTGGACGATGGATTTAAAAAGGAAATCGATGGCAAATATGTCAAACTGGAAAACATCGTTTCTATTCCCATGCGGGCTTTTTGGGACGGGTTCAGCGCCATTCCCTGGGATGGTCCTCCGGCAATTGACGGCAAGGGTTTTGCGTCGGTTGTATTTCAATCTACGGCAAATAGGAACTTAGTCCCCGGTCTTCGTTCAGCCTATAGCGCCCGCAATTACTTTATGATCTCCAAGAATTATTGCAGCCTAAGTTCAAGAATGGGATATCACTTTTCCATCCTGGAGACACTGGTCAGTGAACGTTCTATGGAAAATTACATCAGTTTCCAATTTAAAGGAGGCGCAGCAGACCATCAGCGACGACTTGGAAGGGTTCATTTTATTGCAGAAATACTTCAAGAGCAGGGTTTCAGGGTAGGTGTAAGGGAAGACAACCTGATTGCACGGGTGGAAGGCCATGATATGGATTACATGAAAGGACGCCTTAAAATTTTGGGTTATCTGACGCTTCATACCCGACAGCTCGACATGATTATGAACGACAATACCTCTCTGAATCATTATCGAATTAAAATCGAAAAAGACATCCGGAACATCCTTGATTCAAAATAAAAAATGAAAATCAAAGTCATAGACAATTTAAAAGAAAAGACAGAACCGCTGAGTTATTCTGAAGCAGCTAAAGTTGCAGCGTTGATCCGGCAAAATACTCAGGATGTCAATCAGGGAGAGTATCATCCGGAGGATATAGAAAGACTGATGGCCTTTGCAACGCCGGAAAAAATTCAGGAAGAGATGCAAAGAGGTTATCTGGCCATGCTGTTAAACGACGATGAAGATCTCATCGGCTGTGCGCTGGTGGTTCGAAGAGGAATTAAGCTTGTCATAAAAACATTACAGGTTAAAATGTATTACTGCCGAAAAGGCTACGGCTCACTTCTGTATGAGCAGTGCGAAAATGTGTTCAGACACAAGGGTATGAATGAAATGGAAGTTGAAGTTCCCAAATTCCCACGTTCGGAAGCTTTCTACAAAAGTCACGGATTTGTGAAAACCGGAAATCCAACCCCGAAAGATCTGAACTTTGCCATGTTCAAGTTTATCTGATCAATCCTTCGCTAATTCAACACCACATCTATGATTTCTTCCAACTCATTGATTTTGAGGATCTTAAGATCTTTTTGGATATCTTCGGGGATATCTCTGATGTCCGCCTCGTTTTTGTCAGGGAATACCACGGATGTCACGCCGGCCCGGTGAGCAGCCAGAGCCTTTTCCTTGACGCCGCCCACCGGAAGTATCCTTCCGCTAAGGGTCAACTCACCGGTCAGCGCCACATTTCTTTTGCAGGACCTCTCCGTTATCAGACTGATGAGTGCAACGGCGATGGTCAGGCCGGCCGAAGGCCCGTCTTTCGGAATGGCACCGGCAGGTACATGAATGTGGATGTCATGGGTTTCGAACATGTCATCCGGAATATTCAGAGAAGCTGCGTGGCTACGAATGTAACTCATAGCGGCATGTGCCGACTCCTTCATCACATCTCCCAATGATCCGGTGAGAATAAGATTCCCTTTTCCTTTCATTTTGGCGGCTTCGATAAAGATGATCTGGCCCCCGGCTTCAGTCCATGCCAGTCCGGTGGCCACCCCGACCCTTTCTTTGGCTTCTGAAATTTCAAAATAAAACTTTCGGGGACCCAGAAAGCTTTCCGCTTTTTCCGGAGTGATGATATTCGATCCGTTTTTATGCTGGCCGCGAAGGGTTTCCCGGGCGATTTTGCGGCAGATGGAAGCGATCTGACGCTTGAGATTTCGTAGACCCGCTTCTCGAGTGTACTCCCTGATGATTTTGTGGATGGTTTCTATAGTGAAAACCGGCGGGTTTTCAGTGAGACCGGTTTCTTCGATTTCCTTGGGGATCAAATGAAGGGTTGCGATTTTCTCTTTTTCTTCTTCCGTATATCCCAAAAGGGTGATCACCTCCAGCCGGTCCAGCAGGGGGCCGGGAATGAGATCCAGGGCGTTTGCGGTGGCGATGAACATCACACGAGACAGGTCAAAGGGAACATCCAGGTAATGGTCAACAAAATGCGTATTCTGTTCGGGATCAAGAACCTCCAGTAATGCAGCGGCCGGATCTCCTTTGAAATCGCGGCCGATTTTGTCGATTTCATCCAACATAATCAGCGGATTTATCGTTTCCGCACGGCGAATTTCCTGGATGATCCTCCCAGGCAGAGCACCCACATAGCTTTTCCGGTGTCCTCTTATCTCGGCCTCGTCTCTCATGCCGGCCAGTGACATGCGGACGAATTTTCGTTCCAAGCTCCTGGCAATGGACATCCCAAGAGACGTTTTTCCGGTGCCGGGGGGGCCGGCAAAACAGAGTACCGGACCCTTGGGCTCTAAGCGAACTTTTTTCTTATACAGCGCTTTTTGGATGGTTGAACGGATTTCATCGAGTTTTAACGGTTTGGTCAGATAGTGGTACGATCCCTTTTTCATGGCCTCAATGGCCGTGGATACGGTAGCATATCCTGTGATGATGATCACTTCGGTGCTTGGGTTGACTGCTTTGGCTTTTTCCAGAACCGTCATGCCGTCGACTTTTCCCATTTTAAGATCCGTGACAATAACATCGAAGGCGCTTTTTCCCAAGAATTCCAATGCTTCTGAACCGTTGGAAGCAATATTGACGTGATAGCCGTCTTTTTTAAAAACATGTTCCAGATTCTGGCGGGTAATTTTTTCATCATCTACCACCAGTATCTTGTGCTGCCCCGACATCTTTAAAATCCTGACGGATAGATGCTCCAAAATTCGGTCTTTTATCTTGATTAATCCAAAATGATCTTCATTGAGGATCGATTCGGCCCGTCTAATATCGAGGTTGTCATTGGTCATTCTGTTCCAGGGGAGACTCACCAGATAATCGATATAGTTGATGCCGATGGTATATTCAGCGCTTGAAGGCGAGGTCTTCATCAGCCGCTCTATTTCTTTGTAAGCGACCTTTTCAACCGGTTCGGGCATCTTGGCCCTTTGTACGTCTTCTTTTAATTCATGGAGTTCCGATGGCAGTTCCTTCATTTGTCCTTTTTCTTTCTTAAATATTCGCATGATAGGATTCCTTTGTTGCGTGTATAAAATCAGATTCAACTGCGGCGCGCAATAATTTTTTGTTAGGGGTTTATGAGAGATTATTCGACGTTACAATATGCAACGACACCTTCTTTTTTGCAATATTATATAACCTTTTAATATTAAACTATATATTTTCAACTTCCATAGAACCATTGCAGGTTGCAACGTTTTTATTAAGACATTTCAGCCCTGCCAATATATATATTAAATCAATATTATCAATAGTATATAACTTATTTGCCTGTTTTGGCACAGGAGTTGCTCTAAGATGGGTCAACAGCGAAAAAAACATTGAACAAAGGAGGATTCAGCCATGTTTAAATTCAAAGAGACTTTCGACAGATTGATGGCGGCAGTTACTTTTGCCCAGGCCAATGAACATGAGATTGCACTCGATATCATGCATGACCGCCCGGAAAAAGAACGCCGAAGAAAGGCAGAAGACCGTGTTCGTCGCAGCGAAGAGACCCGTCCGGAGCTTCGTATTTAGCCGAGTCCATGGGTTAACGTGTAAAAGGGGATAAAAATGAAAAAAGTGTTATTGACCATAGACGGTATGACACCCGACCAAAAGGCATTTCACTACGCGGTTGCGCTTTGCAAGCGGATAAAGGCGGAGTTGAACATATTTCAGGTTATCAGGCCCCGGTATTATCGTAAGTATATGGAGAAGATTCGAAAAAATGCCTCGCTTGTAAGAAGGGTCGTGGAAAGCGCCATGGTAGCGGCCACCTTTGCGGAAGCCGGCGAGCATGAGACCGCCCTGGATATGATGGCTGAGGCTTCGAAGCAGATTGAGCAGCTCTTGCAGGAATCGGAAAAAGCCGGCGTCCATTGTCGCTTTTCAATCAAGTCAGGGGATCCGGAGAAAGAGATCATCGAATATGTCAATGACCATCGGGACGTTATTCTGACCATCTACGATGCTTATGATGTCAAAGGAACCGTCGATATCCCTGAAAAGAAAATCACCCTTGCAAAAATAAAAAGAAATTTATCCGTGCCCCTGGTCACGGTTCACAGTTAATAATCAATAAAAATGTATATCAGATATATATAACAGAGGAGGAAATAAAAATGGCTGGAATCTTTGGAAGAATCAAACAAAAGTTGAGCAGGGCCGGCAGTAAAATGGACAAGTATCAGGAAGCGATTACCTTTGCCCAAGCCGGTGAATCCGAATATGCAATGGAGACAATGGCGGAACAAAAAGAAGCTCAGGCGTCCACAAAATTGCTGGTTATGGGTAGAGAAAGCGATTTTTCAAAGGAGATCATCGATTATGCCCTGGAAATGGCGGAGCGGATGTCCTATGAAATTCTGGCCTTAAATACGGCACCATTGTCCTGCGAAACATTCAAGCGTTTTTCATCCTCCCGAAATCAGGTCTGTGAAGAGTTTAAGAGCATGTCTGAAAAAAATGCCGGTCTGTTTCAGGAAGCGGCTGTTGAAAAAGGAATTCCTTTTCACCACATCGTGATGTTCAGCGAACCCGAAGAGGCGCTGCTATCCATCACCAGAGAACATAAAGACATTGCTTTTGTGGTGTCGGAAACAGTGGAAGATCGTGCTGATAGCAGAATAGAGGAGGGTGAACGACTCCGTACCAATCTTTTCGTTTATTCCATGGTGTAAAGCGGAATATTGGATCTTAGAAGTTATCGGTTTTTTGAGGGGCGGAATGCCGTATTGAGCAATGATTCGTTAAATCCCATCGAAAAACGACAACCCGTTGTCTGCATAAAACCTTAAAATCCGGCCTTTGCAAAAAAGGCCGGATTTTTTTTGCCCGCTGCTTCAAAGACTTTTTACCACCCGAATCATGCATGAAAATTAATGAGAATCTTTAGGTTACCGATTGAGGTGGCGGGAAGTTTTTCTAAACAACCGCTACATGGATAATCTTTTTTTAAACCGCATGAACTCGCGGCAAGAGATCGTAAAGAAAAAAAGGAAGCTATCTTTGAATATCAATAGGTTCTCTGCATCATTTTAAAATTCTTTTAAAGACACGATTTCGGTATGCGCCTGTTTTTTCTAACGATCCCTAAGCCATCCTGCCCGCTCGTGCCTTACGTGGCAGGCGGGTCAAACAGCATCCGATTTATAAAAAGATCATCCATTCCGCTATATTCAAGGATTTAGGAGAAAAACTCCCCGACGCCTCACTTAATTGAAGTATGAAAGCCTCCAGCTCATGCAAAATTCAGGTATTAATATCGGGGGGCCAAACTTGAGAATCGATTATCCGATAATCATAATCACCTCGCCGGTGGCGACCTCCGAGTCTTTTTGAACCCGAATTTCCTGAACAATACCGTCCATGGTACTGGCGATATTATTTTCCATTTTCATGGCTTCCATGGTCGCCACAGTTTGACCCTTGACCACCTGGCTTCCAACTTTCACCTTGACATCCATGATACGTCCGGGAATCGGGGCAACGATTTCACCCTTGGTTTGTGCTTTTTGGGGAGCCGGAGCGGCGGCCGGTGCGGCCGGTTTCGTCGGCGCTTTAATACGGTCCGTTACCGGTGTCGACACTTTAGGAGGTGTCGGGGCTGGTTTCGAAGACGGCGCCGGTGTCGGAGCTATGGCGGTTACCGGCGCAGCAACACCGGACGGCGCCGGACTTAAAGGGGGCGAACCGGCTGCGATGTCTTCGTAGTTTTCAATCAGAACGTCAAAGGGTTGGCCGTTGACATTTACCTGGGCGATGCCTTCCTTGATGTCTTTGATTTCAACTTCAAACTTTTGGTCGTTGACTGCGATTTTATATTTCATAAAAAATCCTCATCGATTCTGTAAGCGATTACCGCGGTTTGTGGGTATGGTTCGAGCGTTCATGATCCGTTCACGGCCCTGCCGTGCCCAGGGTGATAGTGCTGGAGTAAAAAAATAAGAAGTGGCTGTGGATCGTTGTTCGGAAAAATGCAGATGCAAGGCAATACAGATGGCTGTGGCCAGTTCCGGTTCCACTGTCTCAGCCGGCTGAATATCGGGTGTTGCCGCTGCCGGTTGCAATTGAATCTCTTTTCCCCGTTCCTCCTTTTTTCTGTCAAGCATCTGAAAGATCTTGCCCGAAACGATCATACCGATCATAAGGATGGACAGCACAAGAAAAATACCGAAGAACCGGATAAAAAGAGTGCCCAGGGCATACCCCCAAAAGGAGTCCTTGGGGCCTCCCACCAGAGTAATCCGGCCGTCGGCCGTGCCGTCACTGTCAAACGGTCCGCCATCTTTTACGGAAACCACCAGTTTTTGGACCAGATCGGGAAGGCTCTGGTTCTGAACATCACTGTTCATCCAGGGGTCTTTTGACGTTCGGTTGAATACCCAGAACTGGGTCGAGCTGCTGAAAAAATCCGACGTTATGGATACTTTAACCTCTCCACCCGGAGAAACCTTGTCAATTTTGATCATAAAAAGTTCGGATTTGAAATCCTTATTATCGACGCCGGGATGCTCAGCTTCTTTAAAATCCATGCCTTCAACATCGACGAGACGGCCGCCTGAAACCTGGAAGTGGATCATAACGCTGGTGCTTTTTGCACGAGGAATGAGCTTGGCCGTGATAACATCTCCCTCACGGGTGAATTCGGGCTTGGGCTTTTCCAGATCTTCACCGAATGCCGCCCAAACCGCTGTCTTAGGCGTCAAGGCAACCATCATTAATGCGAAGATGAGCCACATCCAAAAAGTTCTTTTAAAATATCTATTGGTTATTCTTGTCATAATGCCCTCCTACTTGAACATGGCAATGAACATCCCCGCTGCGGAGGCCGAGCCGATAACGCCGGCAAGGTTGGGTCCCATGGCGTGCATGATGAGCCAGTTGTCGGGATCGGCTTTCTGGCCTTCAACTTGAGACACCCGGGCCGCCATGGGCACTGCTGAAACGCCTGCGGAGCCGATGAGAGGGTTCATCTTTTCTTTTAAAAACAGGTTCATGATGTGGACGGTAAGGATGCCGCCAAACGTGCATATAATGAAGTCCAAAAGCCCAAAGCCGAAGATCAGCATCGGTTTCCAGCTCAAAAAGACATCCGCCTGCATGGTCGCTCCCACCGAAAGCCCCAGGAGTATCGTGACAATGTTCATCATAGCGTTTTGGGCCGTATCGCTAAGACGCTTCACCACGCCGCATTCGCGCATAAAATTTCCAAACATGAACATGCCCATCAACGGTGCTACGGCAGGGATCAGAAGAATAATAAAGATCGAGGCGATAAGTGGAAAGAGAAGCTTTTCTTTGGCTGATACGGGCCTGAGTTGCCGCATTTTTATCCGGCGTTGTTCGGGGGTGGTCATCAGGCGCATGATGGGCGGTTGTATGAGGGGAACCATGGCCATGTAAGAATAGGCGGCCAAGGCATTGGGCCCTAAAAGTTGCGGCGCCAGCATGGCGGTCAGGTAGATCGTTGTGGGCCCGTCCGCTCCGCCGATAATGGCCACGGAAGCAGCTTCTTTCAAGGTAAACCCGAAAAAGAGGGTTCCGCAATAGGTAATGAATACCCCAATCTGAGCTCCGGCGCCGATGATCAGTGTTTTCGGATTGGCGATCAGCGGCCCGAAATCGGTCATTGCTCCCAGGCCCAGAAAGATCAGGCACGGGATGATTTCCCACTGAACACCGTATTTATAAAAGGCTCGGATGAGTTCGGGATCGCCATGCTCGGTAAACCCCATCAATGGGGCAAGGGGGAAATTTACCAAAAAAATGCCAAACCCAATGGGCACGAGCAGCAGCGGTTCATACTCTTTGGCGACGGCCAGGTATAGGAAAAAAAAGGAAATCAAAATCATAATTACCTGGCCGATGGCCAGATTTGGTACTCCTGTCTGGGTTAAAAGGATGCTCTTTATTAGTTCTAATACTTGATCCCAGGTCATGTAACTGTCTCCTTTCTAAAGGTCTACAAGGGAATGTTTCCGTGCTTCTTCGGAGGGTTGGCATCTCTTTTGTTGCTGAGCATCCTTAAAGCCTGGATGATTTTCGGCCGGGTATCCGCCGGATCGATGACCTCATCGATATAGCCGTGTTCCGCGGCCTTGTATGGATTCGAGAATTTATCCCGATAGTCCTCGATCAGTCGCCTTCTTTCCGTTTCAGGATCATCGGCTTTTTTAATCTGACTGCGGCAGATAATGTTTACGGCACCGTCAGCGCCCATAACTGCGATTTCCGCATTGGGATAAGCCATGATGATATCACCCCTGAGGTGTTTCGAATTCATGACAATATATGCCCCGCCGTATGCCTTGCGGGTGATGACGGTTACGCGCGGTACGGTTGCTTCGGCAAATGCATAGATCAACTTGGCGCCGTGCTTGATGATTCCGCCGTGTTCCTGGTGAGTGCCGGGCATGAATCCGGGAACATCTTCAAAAATAACCAACGGAATATTAAAACAGTCGCAAAAACGAACAAACCGGGCGCTTTTATTGGAGGCATTGATGTCGAGAACGCCGGCCATGGCTGCGGGTTGGTTGGCGACAATCCCCACCGGCATACCGTCAAACCTGCCGAAACCGACGACGATACTGGGCGCCCAGTGTTCATGCACTTCAAAAAAATAGTTGTCGTCCAGGCAAGTGGTAATGACATCGCGAATGTCATAGGGTTTGTTGGGGTCTGAAGGAACGATTTTGCAAATGCTTTCTTCGCGACGCATGGGATCGTCATTCGTTGATCGGCGGGGTGGATCTTCCATGTTGTTTTGGGGCAGAAACGACATGAGTTCTCGTATTTTTTCAATACAGGTTTCATCATTGGGACAGGGGAAGTGTGCTACACCGCTTTTGGAACTGTGTGCCATGGCTCCGCCGAGTTCTTCCATGGTCACGTCTTCTCGGGTAACGGATTTGACGACTTCGGGACCGGTGATAAACATATAACTCGTATTTTCAACCATAAAGACCCAGTCGGTCAGCGCCGGGGAATAGACGGCCCCTCCGGCTGAAGGGCCCATAATGGCGCTGATCTGGGGGATGACTCCGGATGCCAAAACATTCAAAAGAAATATGTCGCCGTATCCGGCCAGACTCATGACCCCCTCCTGGATTCTTGCACCGCCGGAGTCGTTGAGCCCGATCACCGGCGCACCCACTCGCATGGCATGTTGTAGGATCTTACAGATTTTTTCAGCGTGGGCCAGAGAAAGGGAACCGCCGTGTGCGGTAAAATCTTGTGCAAAGACAAATACTTGTCTTCCATGTAACAACCCGTAACCTGTAACAACGCCATCGCCGAGGATCTTTTTGTTCTCCATGCCGAAATCGGTGCATCGGTGAACTTTGAATCGGTCGAGTTCGACAAACGTCCCTTCATCCAGAAGTTTGTCGATCCGTTCACGGGCGGTGAGTTTTCCGGAATCGTGCTGCTTTTTAATTCGATCGGGACCACCGCCTTCCATTGCTTTCTGATTTTTTTCCTCGAGTTTTTCGAGTAACTCTTTTGACTCCATGCCTTCTCCTTTTTATTAAAACGGCAATTGCGTTGGGTGTCGATCAACTCTGACGACGCCGTAACAGTTGTTTTATTGACCCGTCTTGGCCGAAATGATTATTTAAAAGCATTTAGCAAAAATTGTAAAAGGATTCAATCGAAAAAAAATCGGAAACGGTTCTTGAGATGATCTCGCTATACGCCACGCAAAGCCGGTGAACCGGAACAGGCCACCTATGATTCGCTTTAAAACATCTTCCCGCTGCACGATTTGTATTGGCCCTGCTGAAAGTTAAAAGTGAGAAATAGGAGTTAATTGTTTGTTCCAATCTGAAACATTATAAGCAATTTTTGACAAATTACCAATAAACAAAGTGAGTTAAAACCCTATTGGTGAACATATAAAATCCGTGTCGATAAAACGGAAGATTCTGATTTTACGTATATTTCAGATCTTCAGTTTTTTTTTATGGAAGCCATATTCCATATTGCAAAATTAAAATCTATGCATTATATAACTCTTTTTTAAAATTTAAAACAAGGGAGGATGAAGTGGATACACATTTCATTTTTGGTCTTGTACTTGTCGGTTTTACCTTTTGGCTATGCTTTAAGTATAGAAAAAAGAAATAACCGGAGATGCCATAACGGTTTCGAAATTCACAAGTGATGACACAGGAAGGGATATTAAACGATGACACTACAGATGATCTTGACAATGATTGTACTAGGTTTTGCCGTCGTTCTGTTTATTTTTGAATGGGTCCGTGTCGATGTTGTGGGAATAATCATGATGGCGTTGCTCCCCCTTATCGGCCTGATATCGCCCAAGGAAGCATTTGTCGGCTTGAGCAGTAACGCTGTTGTCTCCATCATGGCGGTCATCATTATCGGCGCCGGTCTTGACAAGACGGGGGTAATGAATAAAGTGGCCGGCCCCATCATCAAACTGGCCGGCAACAGCGAGAAGAAGGTAATTACGCTTGTATCCGGCACCGTTGGAATAATATCGAGTATGATGCAGAATATCGGGGCCGCGGCCCTGTTCCTTCCAGCGACCCAGCGGATTTCCAAAAGAATGGGGATACCCATATCTCGACTCCTGATGCCCATGGGATTCTGTGCCATCATCGGCGGGACCATCACGCTGGTGGGTGCCAGTCCAACGATTCTCTTAAATGATTTGATGGTTCTTGGCGGGAAAAAATTGGAACCCTTCGGCCTTTTCACCCAGACCCCCATCGGCATCTGCCTTCTTTCCAGTGCCATTATCTATTTTCTCATTTTTGGCAAATTTGTCCTTCCGGCTGCAGAAGGCGAAGCGGAAAAAGGGGTTACGGCGCTGCTGATGGAAGCTTATGAAGGACTTGAACATACGTTTGAAATCCATATTCCTGATAATTTTGTCGGCCCTAAAACTCTGGAAGAGCTGGCCATCAGACCCAAGTTTCTGGTGACCGTGGTGGCCGTCAATTTTGCGTCGGAAAAGGAAAAAACGTTTGTGCCGAAAAGCAGTGATCTGATTTCTCCGGGTGATGATATTGCCGTTATCGGGAAGGTGAAAATGGTTCATATGCTGGCTGAAGAATACGGATGGGAGATCAAGCCCACGCTGGATATTTTTGGCGAGAGCCTGGCGGTCATTAATGCCGGAATGGCGGAAACAGTGGTCTCTCCCCGTTCGGAACTGATCGGCAAAACCATGAGCCAGGTTAATTTTAAGGAAATGTACGGTGTAAATCCGGTGGCGCTGTTTACCGGTAATAAAATTATTTACAGCAAGTTAACCCATGTTCGACTGCAGATGGGCGATACGTTGTTGCTCCAGGGACCCTGGGAAAAATTTCACATTTTAAGGAATCAGCCGCAACCCCGGGCCCTGACCTTTGCCACAGCCCTTGAAGGCGAGATCATGCGGCCGGAAAAGGCCAAACTGGCGGTGACCTGGCTGGCCTTGGCCCTGGCGCAAATTATTTTTTTCAAGATTCAGCTTTCCGTTGCGCTGATGTCCGGAGCGCTGGGCATGATCATCACCGGCGTTCTTTCGGTGGATGAAGCTTATCGCGCCGTGGACTGGATGACGGTGTTTCTCCTGGCCGGTCTGATTCCATTAGGCATTGCTTTTGAAAAAACCGGCACTGCTGCGTTTATTGCAAAATTCGTTCTCGGGATGCTGGGCAATCCGAGTCCCATCGTTTTGTTGGCCGCGGTGGGCGTTATGACCTCTTTTTTCACCCTGGTAATTTCCAATGTCGGCGCAACGGTACTTCTGGTTCCGCTGTGCATGAACATGGCGGTTATGGCCGGTGGAGATCCGCGGATGGCGGCGTTGGTGGTGGGACTGTCGGCATCCAATACCTTCGTTCTCCCGACGCATCAGGTCAACGCCCTCATTATGAGACCCGGCGGGTATCGTACCGCGGATTATGCCAAGGCGGGTGTAATTATGACGGCCATCTTTCTAACGGTAGAATTGACCATTCTATATTTCTTTTACGGAATTCAGTAACTGTTTTTGAAAAGGCGAGATTCAGGAGGTGATGGGTAATGGCGGTTATCACCATTTCTCGAGGAAGTTTCAGCCACGGTCGGGAGATTGCTGAAAAGGTGGCTGAAATGCTGGAATATGAATGTGTGAGCCGGGAAATTCTGGTCGAGGCTGCCCAGCTTTTTAATGTTTCGGAAAAAAAACTGATTCGATCGATTGATGATGCCCCCAACATTATCGAGCGGATTGTGCACGGGAAAGAACGGTATCTTGAATATATCAGGGCCGCACTTTTGGAATTTGCCAGGAAAGGGAATGTGGTCTATCACGGCCACGCCGGTCATTTTTTACTGACCGAGATTCCCCAGGTGCTCAAAATAAGGATCATTGCCGATAAAGACGACCGGATCAAATTGTTGCAAAAGCGGGAAAACGTAACAAAAGAAGCGGCAGCCGAGGTCATTGAAAATGAAGACAAAAATCGGACCGACTGGACCCGATATCTTTACAAAATGGATATCCATGACGCCAAGCTTTATGATATTGTAATTAATATCGGAAACTTGACAATTGAAGATGCCTGTGAAATCATTTGTGTTGCGGCACGGAGCAACAGCTACCGAACCACCGATGAATCGAAACAGGTTGTGGAAGATCTTGCCATTTCGAGTCGTTTACGGGCAGCCCTGCTACCTCTATGTGATGCCGAAGTTTTTGTTAAAAACGGGGATGTTCATGTTAAGGTCGCGGCCCAGAAAAGAACAAAAACCGGTTATGCCAGTCCGGCATTGCAGCAACATATCGGTGAAGCCTATCAGAACGATTTAACCCGGCAGATTAACGAAATTACGCTTAATATCCCCGGCGTAAACAAGGTGTTTTGCCAAGTCGCAATGCCCTACTATACCTGATAACATCTGTTTCCAGCAACAGGTCCGTACACCATCATACACAACGATGAAAATCAGCATCAGAGGGAAAATTTTTTTAGCTTTTGTCATTTTTATCGGCCTCAGTGCGCTGATATGGGCGCGCAGTTATTACAGCCAGTATATTCTCAATCAGAAGATCCAGATTATCGAAAGAAAGTACGACCTCTTGAACACCATCCTTGAGGCCCGCCGGTACGAAAAAAATTACTTTTTATCCTTTGATAAAAAAAACATTATCGAAGCTTTGGACTATGCCCGTAGGGCAGAAGATATCCTTCGTAATATATTGACCCAATACTCAAAATACACCCTGGCAAAAAATCTCGATCAAAGGATTGCCGAACTTGTGACATACAAGGAATCGCTCGTCGATCTTCTGAAACTCCAGGAAGAAGGACATTTGGTGGTTCCTCCGAGTACTATTGAGCTCATTCGAAAGCAGGGAAGGATTCTCACCAGCGAGCTGGAAAAAATTGTCACAAAAGAAAGACAATTCATCCAGAATCTGATCGGAAAATCAAAGACAATTCATCTTTTGGCGCTGATACCTGTCTTTATCCTGTCTGTTTCAATTGCCCTCTTTTTGATTTTTAACGTCAACCGCCCGCTGAAAACCATCGAGAACGCCATCACCAAGATCGCCAGCGGAGATTTTAATAATATACCGGAAATAAAAACCGGCGACGAATTTGAGTCTCTGGTAACGAGTCTCAACAACATGATCGATGAGCTGAACAAGCGGAGCAAGCAACTCGTTCAGGCGCAAAAGCTGGCTTCTCTGGGAAGACTGACCTCCGGGGTTGCCCATGAACTGAACAATCCTCTCAACAATATATCCACTTCACTTCAAATCCTTATCGAGGAATTGGAGGAAAACGATCTGGAATATAAAAAAGAACTGCTGATCGGCGCTGAAAAAGAGGTGGACCGGGGTAAGGAAATCGTTCGTTCACTTCTGGAATTTGCCAGAGAGAGGTCTTTGAGCTTAAAACAGGTGGTGTTCAAAGATATAGTGGATAGCGCCATTCGGCAAGTTCAATCACAAATACCGGATAACATCCGCATTAATATCGATGTGCCCGATAATATACAGGCCACCTTAGGGCCGCAGAGAATAGAACGGGTGTTGATAAATCTTATCGTCAATGCCGTGCATGCCATGAAAGACGGCGGAGACATTACCATCAGGGCGAAAAATGAGTTTGACAAAGAGGGATTTTCTTTTCAGGTAACAGACACGGGCGAAGGGATTGATGAAAAAATCATCTCGAAGATTTTTGACCCTTTTTTCACCACAAAAGATGTCGGCAAGGGCTCGGGACTGGGGCTTTCCATAATTTACGGCATCATGGAACAACATGACGGCAATATATCCGTTTCCAGCGAGGTCGGAAAAGGAACGACATTTACTTGTTTTTTGCCATTCCATCAGGTCGAACAGCGGGAATTATAAAAGGTGCGTGTGGAAAATAACAAAGAGATAATACTGGTTGTTGAAGACGAGGATATTGCGAGAAAGAACCTCGAGCATATTCTGATCAGAGCCGGTTACGATGTCGTTTCCGTAAATAACGGTAACAAGGCGATTGATTTGCTTCAATCGAAAAATTTCGACCTGGTAATCACCGATCTGAAGATGGAGAAAGTGGACGGCATGCAGGTGTTGAATAAGACTAAAGAGCTTCAGCCTTACACTGAAGTCATTATGATCACCGGCTATGCCACCATCGAAACGTCGGTTCAGGCCATGCATGACGGCGCCTACTATTACATCGCCAAGCCCTATAAGATCGATGATGTTCGCCAGATTACCAAACAGGCGCTGTTAAAACGGCGGCTTCGACTTGAAAACATTGAACTGAAAATAATACTTAAAAAACAACGAAAAATTTCCGACATTGTCGGACAGAGCGCGGTCATGATGGATATTCAGAAAACCATTCGCCAGATTGCGCCTTCGGATATCAATGTTCTGATTCTCGGTGAAAGCGGCACCGGCAAGGAACTGGTCGCCCGATCCATCCACCAGCTTAGTTCCCGATCTGGAAGAGAATTCATCGCCTTTAACTGCGGTTCATTTACGGAGGAGTTAATGGCCAATGAGCTGTTCGGGCATGAAAAGGATGCATTTACCGGAGCCTCAAAGGCAAAAGCAGGCCTGATCAAAGTGGCCGACGGCGGAACGGTTTTTCTGGATGAAATCGGAGATATGCCGCTCAGTATGCAGGTGAAGCTATTACGTGTCATTCAGGAAAAAGAAGTTTTGCCGGTGGGCGGTGAGGTCGCCGTATCCGTGAATGTGCGCTTTATTGGCGCTACCCATCGCGATCTCAAAGAGGATGTGGAAAAAGGTAACTTCCGACAGGATTTGTTTTACCGTCTGAATGTTATTTCCATAAAACTTCCGTCTCTGACCGAACGGCACGGCGACATACCGCTTCTGGCATATCACTTTCTGTCTCAAAAAAGTAAAGCCATGAACAAAGATGTCCAAAATATCAAAGAAGAATCCATGGAATTGCTCTGTCAATACGGCTGGCCTGGGAATATCAGAGAACTGGAAAATGTCATTGAACGGGCCGTCGCCCTGGCCAATGGTCCGGAAATAACCGTCGACCATCTTCCGGATTATATCAGCAATCTCTCCATCGAAACCTATCGCCGGCAGGATTCAGAGGTACCGACCCTGGAGGAACAGGAGAAAAACTACATCAAATGGGTTCTCGACAAATTTGAGGGGAATAAAACCAAAGCCGCGAAAATAATGGGTATCGATCGGGTTTCACTCTGGCGTAAAATGAAAAGATATGGCATGGAGTCTGAAGAAAAATAAGCGGAACTATTCGGGGTATGCCTCCCCGTTTCACGCTGGTGTCTCGGTCACTGTTATTTTCAGCAACGCCAATACCGTGTCGCAGGCCGAGAAATTTTTATAAGGTTAAATCATTTTTTGACTATTAAATATAGGACATACCCGACGTAGCATAAGAGGAGTATAATCCCATCTCTGCGCGTCACAATACTCGTCTTTCTCATCATCAGCCACGGCAGAAAACTGACAAACATCATAAACAGGTAATCGATCAGCAAACCGCTTTGAACAAAACCACCGGGAATTGAAATGGGTTTTACCAGAGAAGCTGCACCGAGTACGCTGAGTATGTTAAAAACATTGCTTCCCACAAGATTGCCGATACTGATATCCATCTCTTTCCTCAGTGCGGCGACAACAGATGTGGCAAGTTCGGGAAGCGACGTCCCCAGTGCCACAATGGTCAGGCCGATAAATTTTTCGCTGACACCGAATACCTTCATGATGCCCACAGCGGCATCAATGAGAATTTCGGCACCGGCAATGACACCGATAATTCCCGCCGTGATCCATACGATCTGCCTGGATCTGGAAGTTATATATTCGATGTCTTCCACTGCATGTGCGAAGGCAACACTTTCATGATGAATTTTTCGCTTGGATTCTTTAAGGGCAATGTAATAATTAAAGCATGTATATACGATAATACCAACGAAAAGCGACGCGCCTTCGAGTCTGCCGATTTCCGAATTCAACGAAATCACCAAAAGATACAGGGATACTCCCAGCATTATCGGTATGTCTCGTTGGATAACGGATCGGCTCCCCCTTATGGGATTTGCCAGCGCTGATAAGCCGAGCACAAGGGCGATGTTACAGATGTTGCTTCCAACGACATTGCCCACGGCAATCATACTTTTGCCTTTAATGGAAGATACAACGCTTACCACCAGTTCAGGAGCTGAGGTCCCGAATGCCACGACCGTCAGACCGATAACAAGGGGGGTTAACCCCAGACTTTGCGCCAAACTCGATGATCCTTTGACCAACCATCCGGCGCAGTAATAGAGCATCAACAGGCCGATAACAAAAAGAGCCAGATTAAGTGACATATAAATTCGCTCCGAATACCATTCTATAGATGTCTGTAACCGTATCAAACTTATAATAATTTAGCTAAGAAAAAATCAATCACATTTCAATAACGTTGGGCCATCGCCATGTATTTTCGCTGCTCACATCAGGTGAAAAAACAACCATGTTATGAGTTTATATAAAAACTTGGTGCGAAGCTTGAGTTTAAAGATGTATAAGGCAACAAAAACAATTCCCAAAAATAAGGGCTTTGACCTGACCTTCCATTTGTAATTTTTCCGTTTATGCGAAAGAAAAATGGTTGCATAAGTGTTTTTTATTGAGATAGAATTTCGGCAATTTAAATTTGAGACAAAGGGAACCATTGATGCACTATGAAGGAAATATCATTCGACCGCCCAGTGAAGCCAACAGCGTTCTTCTGCAAATAACGGTTGGGTGTTCCCGAAACAAATGCACATTCTGTGGGGCCTACAAAGGCGAACGTTTTCGCATAAAACCGGATTCTATTATCATGGCTGATATCGCTTTTGCGGCAACCCACTGTCGCCGTCAGCGTCGTATATTTCTGTGTGACGGAGATGGGGTGATCATTCCCCAGAAAAGGCTGCTGAATATCTTGCAGGAAATTGAACGGCAGCTTCCCTGGGTCACCCGTGTGGGTGCATACGCCAACTGCAAAAGCTTGAAAATGAAAACTCTCGATGAACTCAAAGCCCTCAAAGCCCATGGTCTGGGCATTCTCTACATGGGGCTTGAGACCGGTGACGACGTTACATTGAAAAAAATCAACAAGGGCGCTGCGTCGGAAGAGATGATCCAAATGGGCAAAAAGGCGAGGGAGGCGGGAATCAAGCTTTCCCTCACCGTGCTATTGGGAATTGCCGGTAAATCGCGGTCGAATATCCATGCTCGCGAAACCGGACGGGTCCTTACCGCCATTGATCCGGAGTATGTGGGTGCCCTGACATTGATGCTCATTCCCGGTACGCCGCTGTATCAGGATTACAGAGATGGAAAATTTTTTCTGCTTGAACCGGATGACATGTTGAATGAACTTAAAACCATGATTGAGGCCACGGAACTTACAAAAGGGCTTTTTCATGCCAATCATGCCTCAAATTATCTTCCCATTAAGGCAAGATTACCAAAAGACAAAGTAAAGACCTTAGATCTGATTGATAAAGCCCTTGCGGGCAAGATAGACCTGAAACCCGAATTTTTAAGAGCGCTTTAAACGGCTTTTATGGTTCACCATTCACTACTTACTGAAAAAGGAGAAACGAATCATGACTGAAGGTTCGGCTGAAACCCGGCGAAATATCGATGACCTGTGTATCAATACCATCCGTACCCTTTCCATGGATGCGGTTCAAAAAGCCAATTCCGGCCACCCCGGTGCACCTATGGGGCTTGCGCCGGCAGCCTATGTCCTTTGGACCCGGGTGATGAAACACAATCCTGAAAATCCCGGATGGCTCGACAGGGACCGTTTCGTGCTTTCAGCCGGGCATGCCTCAATGCTCCTTTACAGCCTGCTTCATCTTTCAGGGTATGCTGTTTCCCTTGATGATATTAAAAATTTTCGTCAATGGAACAGCAAAACACCCGGCCATCCCGAATTAGGTCATACACCGGGAGTGGAAACCACCACCGGCCCTTTGGGTCAAGGCTTTGCCAATGCCGTGGGTATGACCATGGCGGAACGGCATCTTGCCGCCCGATTTAACAGCCCCGGACATGAGATTGTCGACCATTACACTTACATGATCTGCGGCGATGGGGACATGATGGAAGGCATCTCTTCTGAAGCGGCGTCCCTTGCCGGCCATTTGGGGCTGGGTAAATTGATTTGTATTTACGACGACAATGATATTTCCATCGAAGGTTCCACGGAAATAGCCTTTACCGAAGATGTTGCCCTTCGATTCAAGGCGTATCACTGGCACATTCTAAACGTTGATGACGGTAATGATATCGATGCCATATATAATGCCATCCTGGCGGCCAAAGCCCAAACCGGGCGACCGTCGTTGATTGTTCTGCGTACCCATATTGCATATGGAAGCCCCAACAAGCAGGATACCGCAGATGCCCACGGTGCGCCGTTGGGTGAAAAGGAGGTTCGTCTGACCAAAAAATGCCTCGGAATGCCTGAGGATGATTTGTTCCGTGTCTCGGAAGCAGTATCGAATCATTTCAGACAATGTGTTGAAACCGGGAGGGAAGCCGAAGATGGATGGCAGGAAAAATTTCAGGCTTATAACAAAAATTTTCCGGATATGGCAAAAAAATGGGTGGATGCCATGAGCGGGTTTCTGACCACCGGATGGGATGAAGATATTCCCGAATTTTCAGCTTCAGAAGGTCCCATAGCCACTCGGGCGGCATCAGGTAAAGTTTTAAATGCCATTGCCTCGAGACTTCCCACTCTCATCGGCGGTTCTGCTGATCTGGCCCCGTCAACCAAAACCTATTTGAATGCGTCCCATGAGTTTCAAAAAGATGCTTACGACGGTCGCAATATTCGTTTCGGTGTCAGGGAACACGCCATGGGAGGTATTATGTCGGGCATGTTTCTTCACCACGGCCTTCGGCCTTATGCCGGCACATTTCTTGTTTTTGCAGATTATTTAAGGCCGGCATTGCGTGTCGCCGCTATTATGAAAATACCGGTCATATATGTCTTTACCCACGACAGCATTGCTGTAGGGGAAGACGGGCCCACACATCAGCCAGTGGAGCATCTGGCCAGTCTTCGCGCTATTCCGGGAATTACGGTTATTCGGCCGGCCGATGCATCTGAAACAGCCGAAGCATGGCGTCAGGCCATCAAAACAACCACCGGCCCGGTTGCGCTGATTCTAAGCCGCCAAAAGCTTCCGGTATTGAAATCAAATGTTATAAAAGACGGTTTGACAAAAGGGGCTTATGTGCTGGCGGATTGCGACGGTAAACCCGACATTATACTGATCGGTACAGGGTCCGAGGTCCATATCATTCTTGAAGCAAAGGCACGTCTGCTTGAAAAAGGTGTTGCCGCACGAGTGGTGAGCATGCCCAGTTGGGAACTTTTTGAAAAGACATCTCAAAAATATAAAGATCGTGTGCTGTTGCCGGATGTCCAAACGCGCTTGGCCGTGGAGGCCGGTTCTCCAATGGGATGGTGTCGATATGTCGGATCCAGTGGCGCCGTCATCGGCATAAACAGTTTTGGTGCTTCAGCACCGGGCGGTATTGTGATGGAAAAATACGGCTTTACTTCGGAGCATGTTGTACAAAAGGCACTCGAACTTATTAACTAGTTTCCATCCATGAGTTCAAAATGAACACAAGGGGTGTCCAATTCATAAATGAGCAATTTTTGTCCTAATCAAGGCCGCACAAGGGTTTGCGGTGAGGCGTACGTCTGTACGCCGCAACCGGAAACCCGCGGAGAACGCCGATCAGGACAAAAAGGGCCATTTATGGATGGACACTATCTGAATCTTGCATTTCTTGATTGAAGAAGTTTTGAGGGACGTTATATGGATAATACAAAAGATTCGGAACTGGAGCGTTTAAAAAAAGATTATCTGCTCATGGAACAGCGCTGTCAGGATGAAAAGAAATGCCTTTCAAACGTCATTTATGCTCTGGGCAGGGTTGTTGCGTTGCATGACGATCTTTTAGGAGAATTTGATACCCTTAAAAAGCTGATTGATCCGGACCGGGAATTGGCTCTTGTACAGATTGAAAATCAGGTCGAAACGCTTAAAAAAAGGATTTTTACACAAGAAACAAAACAAGTCTTTGATGACCGGAATAAGCTGGATGAATTAAACAACAGCCTGCTGAAGTCATGCAGAATTATTAAAAGAATCGTGGTTGCTCTTGTGGATGATTTTTACCCGACAACCGGTGAGTTGAAAGCCAAAGCCGATTCTATTGATATCAACTGCCGAAAAGAGACGGCTCAAGTGGATTTAGAAGGGCCAACAACCGTATTTTTAAGCTATATCAGGGGACTTAAGGGTAAAATTTCGGAAGACTTCAGATACGTTAACAACACATTTGTTACACTGCTGGATCACGTCAAGGAACTGGAAAAGACATTGACCAGCGAATTTGGCCAGGATGTCCGGCTCAAGGAGATTGAACAGTTTGAGACGAAAGTCAATACTGAAGTCGGCTCCATCGCAGATTCGTTCAATATTCATACCTCCATCGATGAAATAAAAAGTGCGGTTGTCGAAAAGTTGAAAAAAATAAAACACCTGATGGCTTTAAGAAAAAAAGAAGAGGTGGATAAGGCTAAGAAAGCTCAGGAAAATATCAACAAACTCAAAAAAAGGATCGTAAAAACAGAAAAGGATGCCCGTGTCATGGCCAAAAAGGTGGATTATTTTCAAACGGCCGCCACAAAAGACGGGTTAACAGGAGTTTATAACCGTAATGCTTTTGACCGGCGTATCAATGAAGCGCTGAAGATGTTTCACGAGGAAGGGCAACCCGTTTCCCTGATCCTTTTCGATGTAGACAATTTTAAATGGATTAACGATACCCTGGGGCATGTTGCGGGTGATAAGATTTTACAAAAAGTGGCGCAGTGCTTGAAAGATGCCTTTCGAAAAGGTGATTTCATCGCACGATATGGCGGAGATGAGTTTGCCGCTGTCATTGAGGGGTTGGACATGGACATCGCGAAAAAGAAAATTTTAGATTTTAACGAGCTGTTTAGCAAAAAACGATTTTTTTCGCACAGCGTCGGAAATGTCAACGTTGCGGTAAGCGCCGGTATTACCATGTCAAAAGAAGGTGATAATGTGGAGGACTTTATAAACAGAGCCGATAAAAACATGTATGAAACCAAAAAAAAGAAACGCTAACCTAAGTTGCCGGATCCACCCCAACCGGCGCTAAATTGAACACAATCAAGCAAACAAGGCAGAATCACTATTGATTCTGCCTTATTTGTTTGCCCCGCAACTTTCTTTTTGTTATTATAACTAAATAAAAAAATCTGACGAGGTGATTCTTGGACCAAAAGGTTAGACAAGCGATTTATCGTGCGGTGGAAAAAGAGCCCTTTGCGCGGGCATTGAACATGGAATTGGTTGAGTTGGAACTCGGATATTCTGCAGTGGAGATGATCTATGACCCGTCAGCCATGAACAATATCTATGATCGGGCCCATGGCGGGGCCATTTTTGGCCTCATAGACGAAGCCTTTGAGGCGGCGTGTCAGACAGAAGGCACCATTGCTGTTGCATTGAACGTGAATGTCACTTATGTATCAAGTCCCCAAGCGGGAACGTGTTTGCGTGCCGAAGCCCGCCAGGTGAGCCGAACAAAAAAAACAGCAAGTTTTGATATCAAAGTATCGGAAAAGGATGGTTCGTTGATTGCAACGTGTCAGGCGCTGGCCTATCACACCGGGAAACCGATACCTTTTCTATAGTCCTATAGCCCGCCTTTTGCTTGAACAGCGGCAAAACGGTTTGTATGTCAATTTGGTTTTTGACATGCAGAGCGTAACGTTTTGGAGATAAAAAATGAAAGTTTCAAAAAACGCTCTCAAAATATTGAAAAAAAGATACTTTGCACCCGGTGAAACCTGGGAACAATTGTGTGAGCGGGTAGCACATAAGGTGGCGAAGGATGAATCACGATCAGAAAATCGTGGGGAATGGGAAAAAAGATATAAGGATTTGATGCTGAATCTTGACTTTTTGCCCAACAGCCCCACTCTGCGTAACTTCGGAAGGAACGAAGGCTGCGGAAGTGCCTGTTTTGTCCTCCCTTTGGAAGACAGTCGTCGGAGTATCTTTAAAACCCTTTCCGATGCCGTGGATGTTCAGGCCTACGGTGGTGGTACCGGAATGAGTTTTTCCAGGCTTCGCCCCAAAGGCGACCACATTCGTTCAACCGGGGGCATCGCTTCCGGACCTCTTTCCTTCATGGAAATATTCGATTTCACCATCGGCGATATTATCCAGCAGGGCGGAACCCGCCAGGGCGCAAATATGGGAATATTGCGAGTGGACCATCCGGATATCGAAAGCTTTTTGACCGCCAAGGCCATAGAAGGGGCCCTGAAAAATTTTAACTTATCGGTGGGAATCACAGATGACTTTATGAATGCCGTTAAAAATAAAGAGGATTATGACCTGATTTTTGCCGGGAAAGTATATAAGACGCTTCCCGCTTCTGAACTGTGGGAAAAAATTGTGGATGGTGCATGGGAAAACGGCGAGCCGGGGATCGTGTTATTAGATACCATTAACAGAAATAATCCATTGCAGCCCATGGGTGAAATTGAGGCGACCAATCCGTGCGGAGAGCAGCCGCTTTTACCGTATTGCTCGTGTAATTTAGGATCCATCAACCTTTCTCAAATGATTCAAGGGGATTGGGTCAAAGGAAATGCAGAAATTGACAGGGAGAAACTGCGACATACCGTGAGGACGGCGATACGGTTTCTTGATTCGGTCATTTCTGTGAACAATTATCCCATTTCAGAAATCGAAGAAATGACACTAAAAACCAGACAGATCGGTCTGGGGATCATGGGGTTTGCCGATATGTGCATCAAACTTCATATCCGATATGGATCCGGTGAGTCCATCAATCTGGCAAAAGAGATCATGTCCGACATTTATGCCGTGGCCAATGAAACTTCCGTTGAGTTGGGCAAAGAAAAAGGGGTGGCGCCGGCCTATGAAGAATATCCGCTTTCCGGTCCGAAAAGACGCAACAGCACCCTCACAACCGTCGCCCCTACTGGAACGCTCTCTTTGATCGCGAACTGCTCATCCGGTTGTGAACCGAATTTTGCATTCAACTATACCAAGGCGTGTCTGGAAGGTGAAAAGATTGACATCGTTCCTGCCGTAGTTTGGGAATGGTATCAAAAGGAAAAAACCGAATCATTGCCTGAATTCTTTGTAACCACAAAAGATGTCTCTGTTGAAGAGCATATTATGGTTCAGGCTGCATTTCAGGAAAACGGTGTGGACTCCGGTGTTTCAAAAACAATCAATGCCCCGTATGATACTGAAAAATCAGAAATTTCCAAAGCATTCTTCACAGCGTGGGAAATGGGATGCAAGGGAATTACATTTTACAGAGACGGCTCCCGGGCTGTTCAGGCGTTAACCATCCGGGGAAAGCTCATGGAAGCTGAAGAAGCACAGGTTTTGGTCCGGGGGGCGCTCAAGCATCGGCCCCGGGCAACAACAGGGCCAAGTTTGAAAATGAAAACCGCCTGCGGCAAACTTTATGTGGATCCTCACTTCGATAAAGACGGGGTTGTTGAAATTTTTATCAGAACCGTGGGCGGTGGTTGTGCGGCCAACACAAAAGCACTGGGCATACTTCTGTCTTACTGCCTCCGGGCCGGTGTACCTCCCGAAAAAATCATCGGCTCGATGAAGTCGATTCATTGCCCGGCATGCACCAAAGCCATATCTTCAGGTAAAGATGTGGAAGTCAACAGCTGCGCGGCCGGAATGGGAAAGGGTCTTGAAGTGGCTTTGGCGTATGGGGAAATATACCGTGAGGTTGCAAAACGCATAGAAGATGCAGACATCCATTTTAACGGGATCGATGCATCCGGCATTAAAAATATGATATGTCCGGACTGCGGTGCAGCGGTTCACCGGGCCGAAGGCTGTCTGCTCTGTTCCAATATGGAGTGTGGGTGGACCCGCTGCTAATTTAAACTCTTTATAGATATAAAATACTAGAGCGAAGCGACACCAGAATTTCTCCGCTTAATACGGGATAAACGGATATTTTAGATCACTTTAGTCACTGATCACTTAATTATTTTTTTAGTTAACAGCCCCTTTCATGGACAAAACAAAGTCTGGTCTTCCCTCCGGGGCAGAGCCCTCTGGGGCGATGCCTGCACAAGAATTCTCTATTCGAAGCCGATCCAATTAGTAATATTTTCAGCCGGTTCCCGGTTGCTGACCACCTTGTTGGCCGGAAAATCCCAATTGGGATACCCGATGGCAATGGAAATGACAATCCGTTTGGATTCGGGTATTTTGGCAAATTCGTGCAACACTTCAGGATACGTGATCCCCTGGTTGGCAATACAGGTGCCCAGTCCATAATGGAGGGCAGCCAGACAAATACTCTGGGTTATTGATCCGATGTCGAAAATCGGTCTGGGATAGTGAAAGGATCGATCCATTGAAATAACGATGGCCGCGGGTGCATTGAAGTATCGGAATCCCAGTTCCATCCACCTGTCCCTTTTCTCTAAATCCTCCCTTGAAATATCCATGAGTCCAAAAAGCTGTTTGGCAATTTCGATCTGGCGCCTCCGATACACACTGCCTCGGGGCAAGCTTTTGACCGGAAGATCGGGGTGAGGCACTGCTTTTGATTTCAACTTTTCGATATTCGCCTTTCTGATGGTATCCAGTATAATTCCGGAAACGACGGTAAATTCCCATGGCTGGCTGTTTTCAGCCGAGGGAGCCCGGGATGCTATTTCCAAAATTTTCTTTAAAATGTGTTGAGGAACAGGGTCGGCCGTAAAATCCCTGATGCTTTTTCGAGTGCTGATGGCTTCGATGATATTCACAGTTGTACTCCTTTGATCCGCTTAGTTAATTTAATCTAAGTTGAGCGTTTTTGGACGCATGCCTTTTGAGTTGACAGGCAACCCTCTTTTATTATATTAAATTCTCTCGCATGTTATATTCTTTCCCATAACATTTATGATCGGTTCAATTCAAGACCGGATCTTTTTCGCGGTTTCGATTATTCTCTGATAAAATATCGGCATTAAAGTCACCGACTTTTTATAAATAAAGTTCGTGTCGTTTTGTGATTTAAAAGATGGACAGTTTTGTTTTTTTCAGTTTTTAATCTTAACACAACGATTGGGAGGATCTTCAAAATGGCTAAAAAATGGGTTTATCTCTTGGATGAAGTTGACCAGGCAGAAGCGTATGTCGGTGGTGAGTGGGATAATGTTCGCGGATTGCTCGGAGGCAAAGGCGCAAATCTGTCGGAAATGGTTCGCATCAATATCCCTGTACCCCCTGGATTTACCGTTACCACAGAAGCCTGCAATACCTATCTTGCTTCAGGAGAGACTTTTCCTAAAGGAATGAGAGAACAGATGCTTGAAGCTCTGAAAGCCATTGAAGAGACTACGGGTAAAAAATTTGGTGACCCGAAAAATCCGCTGTTGATTTCCTGTCGAAGCGGCGCCAAGTTCTCCATGCCGGGCATGATGGACACGGTTCTTAACATTGGGCTGAACGATAAAACCGCCGAAGGAATGATAAAATTGACCGGCGATGAACGGTTTGTATATGATTCTTATCGCCGGTTGGTGCAGATGTTCGGCAATGTGGTCATGGAAGCGCCTGATGAGGCCTTTGAGGAAGTCATTACCAAAGCTCGTGCAAAAGCAGGCGTTGAAACCGATGCCGAGCTATCTGCCGATGATTGGAAGAATGTCATAGAAAAATTTAAGGTGATCTTCAAACAATACGCCGGCCGATATTTCCCGACCGATCCGTTTGAGCAGCTTTTTTTAGCCACGGAAGCTGTTTTCAGGAGCTGGAACGGCAAAAGGGCTGTTGATTATCGCAATGCAGCTGGGATTTCCCATGACCTGGGCACTGCGGTGACGGTTCAGACTATGGTTTTTGGAAATATGGGAAATGACAGTGCCACCGGTGTTGCCATGACCCGGGACGGCTCCACAGGAGAAAATAAAATTGAAGGGGATTACCTGACCAACGCCCAGGGCGAGGACGTGGTTGCCGGAATTCGTTTAACCAATGAGATCTCCAGACTGAAAGAAGAGATGCCCGATGCCTATGGTGAATTCGAGAACATCTGCAAACAGCTGGATACGCATTATCGTGAGATGCAGGACGTCGAGTTTACCATTGAAAAGGGTAAATTTTGGATGCTGCAAACCCGTGACGGAAAACGTACGGCCCAGGCCGCAGTTCGAATCGCCGTTGAAATGGTGGAGGAAGGGTTGATCACCAAAGAAGAAGCGGTGAAGCGAATCAGTCCTGAACAGGTCGATTTTTTTCTCCACCCACAGTTTGACCGGGAGACCGTAAAAGAACTCAAAGCCAAAGGAGACATGCTGGCCAGAGGTCTAAATGTTTCACCCGGTGCGGCATTCGGTGTGGTTGCTTTGGACGCGGATATTGCCGAGTTGTGGTCAAAGGAAGAAAACAAGAAAGTGATCATGGTTCGACCTGAAACCCGGCCGGACGACGTACACGGGATGCTCGCGGCACAGGGTATTCTCACCAGTCGTGGCGGTCGCACCAGCCATGCGGCTTTGGTTGCCCGCCAGTTTGGTAAACCCGCCGTGGTGGGCGTGTCCGAACTGAAAATTGACATGATCAAGCGCCAAGTGGAAGTCAAAGGCAAAGTCATCAAAGAGGGAGACTGGATCTCAATCGACGGAACTGTCGGCGAGCTTTATGCCGGAAAGGTTAAAACAATGGTGCCGGACATCCAGGATCTCTGGCTGATGAAAGTGCTTTCCTGGGCGGATGAGATCCGACGCTTGGGTGTATGGGCAAACGCCGATTATCCTGCCGATGCCCAGCGTGCGCGGGATTACGGCGCAGAAGGTATCGGCCTGTGTCGCACAGAGCACATGTTTTTCGAGGCCGAACGTCTGCCTTTTGTTCAAAAAATGATCATGACAGATCTGCCGAGTGAACGGCGTGAATCCCTTGATGCGTTGCTGCCTTTTCAACGGGAAGATTTTGCAGGTCTTTTCCGGGTCATGGACGGATTGCCCGTCATTATCCGTTTGATCGATCCTCCTTTGCACGAATTTTTACCTAACCATATTGATCTGATGCGCGATCTGTCGGATCACAAGATTCGCCTGAGAAACGCCGGCACACTCGAAGAAATCGATGCGCTCTTGGACAGGATCGAAAAGGAAGAACACATTCTCAAACGAGTGGAAAGTCTGCATGAATCAAATCCCATGTTGGGTCTGCGAGGTGTTCGGCTGGGCATCCATATTCCGGAACTGACCATTATGCAGGTCCGTGCCATTTTTGAGGCGGCCTGTATGGTGGCCAAAGAGGGCATTGACGTTCATCCCGAGGTAATGATTCCTTTGACCAGCCACGTGAACGAGCTGAAGGTTCAGCAGAAGATTCTTGAGGCTGAAGCTAAAATAGTAATGAAGGAACAGGGCATTGAACCGAACTACAAGTTCGGAACCATGATCGAGATCCCACGAGCAGCTTTAACTTGCGATCAAATTGCTGAATATGCCGCCTTCATATCCTTTGGGACCAACGACCTGACCCAGACCACCTTCGGTATTTCCAGAGATGATGCCGAAGCCGGGTTTTTGATTGAATATATGGAAAAAGAAATTCTGCCGGAAAATCCGTTTGCCGTTATCGACCGGGACGGAGTGGGCTTGCTCATGGAAATAGCGGTTCAAAAAGGACGGTCCGTGCGGCCCGATCTGGAATGCGGTATCTGCGGAGAACACGGCGGTGATCCCGAGTCGATTCAGTTGTGCCATGAACTGGGATTGACCTATGTTTCTTGCTCTCCCTTCCGCATACCGGTTGCACGTTTGGCTGCCGCCCATGCAGCTTTGCGTGAGAAAGAGGCTGAAAAATAGGTCAGAGAGCAGGGAGTATTATTTGTAAAATCGCTCCATGGATAATGCTTTTTTTCAAACCGTGTAATCACGCCGGTCGAAGATGCCGCCGGCGGTGAGGCGGATAAAACTCGTGGTTAAAGGATCGTAAAGAAAGAATTTGGTCGCCTTGATATAATTTAATTATTTCTGAAAGATCTCGTGGATAAGGGCTCGTAATGAAAAAACGGTTGAAGACAATCCTTTCACATGACCTCGAATCGATGAGGGTTTTTTCATAACGATTCCTAATCCACTCAAACAGCTTCCAGAAAAAATTAAATCATACCTGCGGCTCCTTTAGCGCTGATTTATTTTTAAAACCTAAACAACTTAAGAAAAAGATGATCCATTCCGCTCTCCCCCCTCTCCGAGCTGTATGCTCAACAAGCCGGAAGCTGGCCTGGAAGCGGAGTTGGAAGCTAATCAAAAGGTTATTACAAAAGAAACTTCCTGAGTTCAACTAATTGACAAAGTGAGACCTTTGAAAAATGCTCATTTTTGTTCAAGTTCAAGGAAGGCGAAAATTTTAACCGCAGACATACATTGAGTATTTTGAGGATTAAAATTTGAGCCTGACGCAGGAATTGGGCAAAAAGGGGGATGTTACAAAGGTCTCAGGGAGGGTGTCATGTCACTGTATCTTGTCCAACACGGCAAAAGCCTGCCCAAGGACAAAGATCCCCAAAAGAGTCTTTCTCAAGAGGGGATTGCCGAAACCGAACGTATTGCCCAGGTCGCCAAAGGATATGCAGTCCCTGTGTCAAAAATAACCCACAGCGGGAAAGTCAGGGCCCATCAGACCGCTGAAATCTTTGACGCAGCCCTGAAACCCCCAGGCGGGATTCATGAAGGCACCGGGCTGAATCCATTGGATGACGTGACCGTTTTTGTCGACACCATAGACAGCACAAAAGATGTTATGCTGGTGGGCCATCTGCCGTTCATGGAACGGCTGACCGCCTATTTGATCACGGGATCTTCCGAAAAACCGGTATTTAAATTCCAAAACAGCGGGATCGTCTGTCTGGACACAGACCCGGTTACCGAATCCTGGGTGATCAAGTGGACGTTGATGCCTCATATCGGATAGAACTTGATTGACGAACCTAATATGATCATGTGAGATTTTTAGGATGATGGAAGACAAAGGTTTTGACAAGCTTTTTGCACCAGATGTTTTGAAACAGCTATTTCCGGAAGACCGATCAGACCAATTTTTTGATGCCCTTTACGGAGATGCCGAAGAAGGTGCTTACGACATCAGTCTTGAATTCATCAGCTATCGGGGAAACCGGCTTGAGTTTATGCTGCGTCTGATCCAGCGACCCGGAAAATGTATCACCTGCAGTCTTACCTACGGCCTTCCTGAAGTCTTTACCCGTCATCCGATCATCAACATCAAAGGTCTGGTTCAAAACATCGAAGTACTCCTTGACGGCAGGGGCCGGTGTGTTGACTGGCAGCTTGGGTCAACCCAGGAAATCTCAAACGACATTCACGTCATTCCTCTTGATATTTTTTTGGAAAGTTAACCTGGTTCAGTTTGTGTTGTGGAAAAAAAAGATGTTTTCTTTAAACGATATTATCGATATTGCCGTACAGATCGAACGAAACGGTGAACGTGTGTATAGACGTGCAGCGGGAAAAATTGAAGATCCTTCGCTGCGTTCTATGCTGCAATGGCTGGCCGATGAAGAAACTCAGCATGCAAAATGGTTTGAAGCGTTGATAGACAAAGTGCCCGGTACCGGTGATTTCCCGGAGGAGGAAAAAATGGGTCGAGCTTTGCTCAAGAATGCCGTCGGTGCACAGAGTTTTTCCCTTGAGGATGCTGATTTATTAAGCATGGAGAACATCGAAGACCTGCTCAAGCTATCCATAGAGTTCGAAAAGGACACGGTGTTGTTCTATGGGATGCTCCAGCCTCTGATTGAGGATCAAAAGACTCTGGATCAACTGCATGCCATCATTCAAGAAGAAAAGAACCATATTGCCCGTTTGAAGGCGTTTTTATATAATTAATTACGCCTGAACAAAAAGCGATATTTCCGTCTTTTGGGAATTTAAGTATTTGAATTTCAAATTTTTAATCTAACCCTAAAGCCTTACGGCTTTACCGTGGTGAAAAACTGCCCTCCTTTTTGTTTTACGATTCCCCGTTCTAAGAAACTATCAAGAATCTGGCGGTATTTTGTTTCATAAGCTTTGTCAAAATAAAGATCTACGGTTTCTTTAAACCACCAGGTTCCCATCAAATGATCGTAAAATGTATCTGCTTGAACTGAAAGGTGCATCATCAAAGTGTAGATCATGATCTTTTTCAACAAATCGGTTCCCATGCGTTCCGGGTGTTTTAAGTACAGGTCGATTTTATCTTTGCATAAAGATACAGCGTCTTTGAATTGGGTAAACGGCTTGCCATGTCCGGGATAAACCCTGTCGACATCAAGCGATTCGATCTTTTCCAAGGATTCTTTCAGGGAAAACAGGGCCCGGCTTCCTTCGATGCGAATGGTGATCACCGGCAGATCGTTTTGCCAGAGGGTGTCCGAAGATAAGAGGACCTTTTCTTTTGGGTTGTACAGCACGATGCCGTCGGCTGAATGCCCGGGTGTGTAAATGACCTGAAATTCATGGGGACCTATGAAAATGACGTCGCCGTCTTCAAGGGCCGTGGTGCAGTTAAAGAAATCAGCCTTCTGATTGTAGTATGTCCACCATGTGGACCAGTTATCTTTGGTGTCGATAAAGTGTTTTCCGATTCGATGCATGGCGATGTCGCATCCGGATCGCTGTTGAATTATCCGGTTACCGCCGATGTGATCACAGTGGCAATGGGTACTGATGATCTGCCGGATGTCCTCTACATTGACACCCAGAGAAGAGATCATTTTTTCGGTGATGTCGAAGTCTGAAACATATCCGCTGTCGATAAGCACGGAATTTTCGGCGCGATACACAAAATGATTGGCGTTGAGATATCCCCGTTCGATAAAGAAAAGGTCTTTCAGGATCTCCTGGACCGACATGTTTCCTCCTATTTGGTGTCCATCAATAAATGGTCTTTTTGCCCAATCTCTGCGTTATGCTCAAAAAATAATCCTTGGAATATCAAACATATGCCTGTGGTTATTTTTTTCGCATACCTTGATTTTGAACAAAAATCCTCATTTATGAATGGACACCAGTTAGAACAATTCAAGTCAGACGAAAAATAGATCAATTAAGCACATAAGATATTTTTCCAATTTTGTTTACGATCACTTTGAATATTTGATAGCTAGTGCTGCGACCACCCCCCATATCAGGTTGAAAAAGACAACAAACACCGGGGTGTACATGCCAAGATCCATTCCAAAATAACCTTTGCCGGCTTTAAGTGGAAATATCACCAACAGCTGGACAAGGGTTGGGAAAATACTGATTATCGCGCCCTTGGTAATGAGCTTGCCATTCAAAAAGGGCAGCACAAATACCAACCCCCAGAGTCCTCCCCACACGACCCTTGGGTATAACCAGGCAAGTTTCAGTGCCGGAGCTATGGCCACCCCAAAATGTTTTGTGATTCCGTATTCACCGAATGCCCACACTGCCAGGCTGTTTGCCAGACCACCCAGGCATCCGGCTGCAAAGCAAATAAGTAGTTTTTTCATTTCGTTATCCTATTATTTTCGGTTGGATGGCAATGCAGAGAACCTATATCTCTGACTGGTTAATGAATGATATATGTTTACCCCAGCCGTTTCCCGGACAGGTTTTTCATCCATATTGACATCGTTTTATTTAAATGATAGAAATCATATTGAAAACTGTCAATACGCAATCTTACCTTTTGTGCATCAAATATCATCCCTAAACAGAGCGATTCAAATAGTGAAAATTTTGTGCTAAAATAAATTCATCTATTAGATGAGACCCATTAGCGACTTTAGCAATTTATGCTGATTTATAATCATTGCTTTTTTATAACCCTGTCAATATGTGAACCGCTCAGTTTAGATTAAACATTCTTCTGCCCAATACAAATGGGGGTGGTGTTAAATATAATTTATACCGAACGATTGGAGGGTACCCACATGTCATCGAAGAAGACGCGCACCGAGCCCGGCAGGTCGGATCAGATTATAGCTGAGGTCCGACATGACCGAGAGCGTCTGGAGAAGACTTATCGGGGGCAAGCGCTCAAGATGTTTCCATGGATCTGTGCGCGGTGCGGGCGCGAATTTTCAGGCAAGAGAGTTCGAGAACTCACGGTCCATCATAAGGATCACAACCACGATAACAATCCGCCGGACGGCAGCAATTGGGAGTTGCTGTGTATGTACTGTCACGATGATGAGCATTCTCGGGATCAGGTAGCGGAATGGTATGACGAAACGACGCCGTCTGGCGGGCAAGAGCCACGTCGCGGCAACAGGCCGTTCGAGAGCCTGAAGGATTTGCTGAAGGACAAATAGTCGTAAAGAGATTGGTTTTTAAAAAGAATACCGAAAGATAAGAAAGAATAGCCTATCGAGGTTTTTTATGAAGCAGCCAAATGATGATTATATCAACAAATTGATAGAAATGGTAAACACCAGCCCCTATCCTCACCACCTTCGAATGCAGCTGGTCTCGATTTCTGTGGATGAGGCTGTGGTGAAGCTTAAAACCGAGCAGTGCCATTTGCAGCCATTCGGGGTTGTTCATGGCGGCGTATTGGCCACACTTGTCGATACCGCAACGTTTTGGTCTGTATTTCTGAGACTGCCTGAAGACGCGGGTTTGGTAAATATCGATCTCAAGCTCAACTATTTGAAATCAATAAGTACGGGGCTGATGACCGCACAGGGGCGTTGCATCAGGGCGGGTCGGACCATCAACTATGCCGAAGCGAGTGTAAAAGATAAAGAAGGGAACCTTATTGCCCATGGGACCTCAACCCTTATGGTATTGCCGGGAAAGGGGATCCGGGTAGGTGCCAGGAAGTTTCTCGACCAATGAGATTATATACAGCCAATTGAATGATGATTACCAAACTGCCACAAGATCTAACAGTTAGGAATAGCAAACCTTCAGACCACCAGCGAATCATCTCTGTGATGAAAGACTGGTGGGGGGGAAGAGACCTGACGTGGATGTTGCCGAAACTGTTTCTTGTGCATTTTTGCGATACATCATTTATAATCGAAAAAAGTGAAGACCTCATGGCTTTCTTGATCGGATTTCTATCACAGTCGAAAGTAAATGAGGGCTATATTCATCTTGTCGGGGTTCATCCCGATTATCGAGGTATGGGGCTTGGAGAGTTTTTGTATCATCGGTTTTTTCAGATTTGCAAAGCAAATAATCGCGACACGATCAGGTCTTGCACGTCGCCCGTGAATAAAGGATCCATTGAGTTTCATAGAAAAATCGGATTTAATATTTTAAATGGAAATGCTGAAGTTGACGGGATTCAAGTGTCGCTGGATTACAATCATCCAGGTGACCCGAAGGTGTTGTTTGAAAAGAAAATTTAGAACCTGCCTTCAAGCCATTTCAAAAATACATCTAATTGAGCCCTCGGGGAGTTTTTCTTCTAAATCCTTTGATATTAGCGTAATGGATGATCTTTTTTTAAATCGGATGCTGTTTGAGTGGCTTAGGGATCTTTAGGAAAAACAGGCGCATACCGAAATTGTATCTTTAAGAGAATTTTAAAATGATGTTGAGAACCTATTGATATTTCAAAGATAGTTTCCTGTTTTTTCTTTACGAGCCCTTGCCGCGAGTTCATGCGGTTTAAAAAAAGATTATCCATGTAGCGATTGTTTAGAAAAACTCCCTCTCTTCTCATCTAATTACAATAAGCAAGCCGGGCAGATAAAAAAATAAGTTAAATAGTGTCCATCCACAAATGAGGATTTTAGTTCAAGACCTCCCGTTGGAAATACCGGGATAAAAAGGCATGCGAAAAAAATAGCCACCCCAGTACGATCTGCCGGACCTACGGGGCAGGCAGGCATATGTATAATATTCCGAGGATTATTTTTTGAGCATAACGCAGATATCGGGCAAAAAGACCATTTATGGATGGACACTAACTGGTATTTGGAACGACAAACTCTTTCAGAGGCAGCTCGCCCGTGGATCTAAACGGAATCGTTGAGGGCATGGCTCCCTTTCCAAGGCGAAGATATCCTGTGAGCCTATATTCAAGCTTTTCGGTTTTCGCCAGACCCCGAAGCACCGTCACGACGTCCAATACCGATGAATACAACGTCATGGGAATCAGGGCCGTTTCATAGGAAGGGATATTTATTTTAACGTTGGCCACACCGGTGGCCAGCCTTTTACCGTTGAGCTCCAGATCGCAATTGAGACCTTTGATTTCCAGTGGGACCTCATTGGTATTAAAGACGCGCATTTCGATGGTAAAAACCGACTCAAAGATCTTTATTTCCTGAACATTAAAATTCGAAAGGGTTATTCGAGGGGTCTCCAGCCGCTTACCCCATCCCGCACAACCGGATAATATCAAAAGAGTGAGCATTAATCCGCTGAATAGGTTTATGTATTGCCGTGATGGAATCATGTCCTTATCTGCCTTTTCATGTTTTTAAGAACAGCATTCAGCAAAAATTTAACCATATCTGAAGTTTTTTTAACGCCGATCTGTTTCAACACCCTAAACCCCTCAAACAGTACACGCTTTTTTAAAAAAAATATCCATCCCGCTTATATTTAAAGGGTTACAATAAAAACTCCCCGCCCCCTCATAGTTACTAATTTATCTAACAGAATGACTATAGGATAACAGGCGTGTTGTGTCAACGGACCAGTGTTAAAAAGGGGGTTTTCTTCCTGCAAATTTGGCCAAGGCCTTTCCTATTTGTGCTTCGGTGAAGGGTTTGTGAATGATGTCATTGACTCCTGCGTCATATGCCGCTTTATTTTCCTGACCCTCTTTCTGGGTGGTTATCATGATAATGGGTAGTTCGCTTTTGCTGTACCGTTTTCGAACGGCGTTGGTGAAGTCGATGCCGCTAATATCGGGCATAAACAAATCGGTGAGGATCACCTCGGGTTTTTCTTTTTGGACCCGTTCTATAGCCTTGGCGGGAAATTCAAATAGACGGGATTCGCATCCCAAATTATAAAGCACGGTTCTGTAAATGTTCAGAATCATCTTGGAGTTGTCCACTGCAAATACTTTTAGTTTCGCTTTTTCTTTTGCTGCTTTTTTAGGCATGATTTCTTTGGCCAGATCATCGTGTCCTGCGTTTTCAAGGATTCTCGAAAAGTAAGATCGGACGTCGGGGTGGGCCTTGTCAAGCATATAATCGATGGCCGGACCTTTAAAATAATCCTCTTCCAAAAGATCCAAAAATATAGTGTTGCATTGGGAATCGATGATGGCTGCTATGATTTTCAATGCTTCTATGTTGCCGGGTCGGACAAGATTCCGGATGCCGCCGGCAAGGGCGGCGTTATAGTGACGGTCGCTGGCTTTTGCTGCTGCATTTCGAACATTATCATCGGGGTCATCCAAACCGGCGGTCAATGTGTAAACCCCTTTATCCAGTGGCAATCTTTCCAGGGTTTCGTAGGCTGCAAATCTGACATTTGGATCTTCAGGCTGCTGGTGAATAAGCTTTCGGATGGCTGGAATGGCTGCGCTGTCTCCGATGTCGCCGAGTACATTCAAAGAATGAATCGCCAAGTCGCGATTATTAAGGAACAGATTCTTGATCAATATACGAATACTCATCACGCCGACTCCGCCGAGTTTTTGCTTCACGGCGGCGTGTAAATGGGTGTGTTGCGATCCTAGTGTTTGATTGAGCATTTCCAGTGCTTCCGGAACCTGGGTTTTGGCAACAATGTCGATGATCATACGATCTATTTTAGAGTCTCCGCCAAGCTTGTCGCCCAGTTTTCGTATGGCAGAAGGTGTCGCTATTTCACCTAGGGTTTGTATGGCTGCGACAACAACCTCCCGACTGTCTGAATTGAGGTACTCGCTTACAACGGTAACCGCGGAAAGATCTCCGATCATTCCTAAAGCGATGATGGCCGACTCAATGATTTTAACATCTGTTTCGTTTGTCAAGATGCTCAATAAGACCGGTACAGCCTCTCCAAGCCGGATTTCTCCTGCCGCTTCCGCCAATAACGCCCTGATAGAAGATTCTTTTGTTTTCGATAGCAAATCCAGAAGGATCTCCGGGCTATCTATAATTTTTGAAAACAGGGTCTCTTTGAGTTGAGGGAAAGATTCGGTTACATCCGAATTTGTTGCGACAACGCCTGCCAGCAGGGGAATGGCAAAATCATCCGCTGTCCGACTGATTTCAAATAAGGCTTGCTTTTGAGTTTTCCGACTCACGTGTCCAAGGGCGGAAAGAACGAGTCTAGCCTTGATCAAATCCTGTTTTTTGATGTCGAATCGAATCTCGTCCAACAGATCCTGTTCATTGATTCTTGCCATCCACAATTCCTTTTTCTTGGCAGATAAAACCCTTGAATGCTCGGGTCTAATTCTAAGCGGCCCTATTGTTCGGATATCTTTTGAACGGCTTCCAAGACTTGGCTCATAATGTCGTTTAGATTTTCTTCACGAAGGTTCAAAAACGCCATGGCCGTATCATCCATCTGATACAACGTTCCGTCTATACCGAGTCCCAGACCGGTCATCATGGCGATGGCATCTGCGACATGAACAATGTAAGCCAATTCGCTGCTGTTTGACTGGGAGGGGTGGTGGTGATACCGTATGGCCACGGTTAGCGGTTCCGGTATATTCCAGTTTTTGCAAACTTCAGATGCGACTTCTGCATGGTCGAGATCTAAGATTTTCTTTTCAGCATCCAGAAATGTATGCTCACCATCGACCATAAATTCCTCAAAAAGTTCCCATCTCTCCTGTATATATGAATCAAGAATGAGCTTTCCGACGTCATGGATGAGACCTGATGTGAATGCATCGTTTGATAATGCCGGTTCGGTCTTGCTGGCGATAATTCTGGAGCCAAAAGCGACCGCCAGGGAATGTTTCCAAAGGGCCCCTGAATCCAGCCAGTAGCCTACCAGTTTGTTACCCAACAAACCGGCGGTACCGATCACGGTTAAAAGTTCTACCAGTGTTCTATGCCCGAGGATAACGGAGGCTCTCTGGATGGAGGTAATTTTACCGCTGTATCCGTAATATGGAGAGTTGGCAAGCTTTAGGATCTTTGCGGCAATGGCTTGATCGGTTTCAAAAAGATTTGCGAGTTCCTTGAAGTCCGAATCCGGATTTGTCATAATCTCACGGGCTTTGAAGATTGTTTGAGGTATGGGAGGCAAATCCATCATATGCCGCAAAATCCTTTGTTTCAAGGCTTCGCCGGTTGGGAGATCAGCGGGTTTATTGTCGGCGCGAAGGCCGTTATCACGAGACGGTTTTTCTCTGAGATCAAGTTGAATGGTTTCCTTGCACGCCGGACAAGGAAAGGAGATTTTTTTACCCATCGGTAGACGTTCATCAGGGATAATAAATCCTTTATGGCAGTTCGAACAGGTTACCCGCATACAGCACCCCCTTGTTAATTATAAAGCCTTTTAACGATGAAAGCGGATGTTGTCGGAGAACAGGTCCGCCGTATCGTTCGGAAAACGGTGCAGGAAATGTGCCAAAATAGAGCATGAAAAGAAATGATAACAATTTCGTAAGACTTAGAAATTATTTGTGCTATTATGGAACATGGGGCTGACGAAAATTGTCATAAAGTGTCATATTGCTGACACGCAGGCATTGATGTTTGAAAGATTCGTGACAGATCATTCTGCCTGCCGATGGCTTCGAATAATTTTACTTTAAAAAGTTTTCTCGGTCGGCTCCGCTGTATTGGCGTTCCTTAAAATTAAAGGTTCGAATTTCAAACAAATGAGATGAATCATAACGGCGTATCGGTTGCTCAAGAAAAGCCTTGACACATTTCGGAATTCGGTTTGTAAATAAAGTGTGGAACTATAGTAAATTAAAACAGCCTGACCCTAACCGATCGGGCTGCCACCTGAAGTGTTAAAGGAGTGTTAAGATGGAAATGATTTCCCTGGAACATCATGGCAAGGTGTTGTTTGCAAAGCTGAATAACGGCGTCACCAATGCATTGAATCCAACGGTGGTTGGGGAACTGGAGGCGGTCTTAAAACAGGTAAAAACCGACGACGGTATAAACGGCCTTGTCTTGGGGAGTTCCAATGAGAAGTTCTTCTCCATCGGTTTTGATATTCCGGAACTGTTTGAGATGAACAGGGATGATTTCAGAGGCTTTTATCGTGTGTTCAACCAAGTCTGTTTGGGTCTCTTTACACTGCCCAAACCCACGGTTGCGGCAATAACAGGCCACGCCATTGCCGGTGGATGCATTTTGGCAATGTGTTGTGACTATCGGTTCATTGCAAAAGGACACAAATTAATGGGCCTAAACGAGGTCAAACTGGGCCTGCCGGTTCCGTATCTGCCGGACAGGTTGCTATACGCTATAGCAGGGGTTTGCAAGGCACGTGAGATAATGGAGAGCGGCCATCTCTATCCGTCGAATGAGGCACTTGAAATGGGCATCGTGGATAAAATTCTACCCATCGAGAATGTTGTGAAAACGGCCATAGAACACGCCGACACGTTGGGATCGCTGCCCAAAGTGGGGTATGAGATGATCAAACAGAATCGGGTGGAGGTGATCGAAGAACAGGTGACGGCCCGTCAGGATGAGAAAGAGGTGTATTTCATCGAGAGCTGGTATTCGGATGAGGCGCGTAAATGCTTGGAAGAAGCAATGAAAAAATTTTAAACGTCGATATTTCTCAGACTCGATTTTGTTGATTTTTTCAAAGGTCTCACCGATACTGCTGCTCAAGGTCAAGTAGTGCCTGCTTTATCGAAATGCCGCCGCCGAATCCCGTCAGTTTGCCGTTGCTGCCGATAACCCGATGGCACGGAATCACAATGGGGATGGGATTTTTTGCATTAGCCTGGCCCACGGCCCGGCTTGCTTTTGGGCTTCCGATTTTTTCGGCCAATTTGCCGTAGGAAATGGTCTGTCCGTATGGTACCCGGCGAAGTGTGGTGAGCACCTTTTTTTGAAACGGCCTGACGTCTAAACATAAGTTTAGAGAAAAGGTTTTCAGTCTTCCGGAAAAATAGGCATCAAGCTGGAGCAAAGCTTCTTGAAGGGGCTTTGGGTTTTCAGTCCAATCGGATTCCGGCAAAGAGGGCTTTCCATTTTTGGGAAAGTTGATGAGATGCAACCCTTTTTCGTCCCCGGCCACCAGGAGCTTCCCTATGGGACTATCCATATATTGATAATAGATCATGTCATTTTCCTTTTTGATAATATTTTAATAATTAATTTCGATTATGATAAATTAGTATTTAACAATCAACCGAAAAATAATAACATAAAAGGTGAAAATCATCTTCGTCAAACCTTTGATTTTGGAAAACACTTCGTATTTTGTTGTATTTCCAAAGGATATCTTCAAAAAAGTTTATAATAATCCAAACGGTGTTTTTGCTTGACTTGGTATTTGGTTTTTACTATTTAAAACGTTTACATTTGATCCCCAGTAGCTCAGCCCCGCAAAGCGGGATTTCGCTATTGCTCAATTGGCAGATGCCCGACATGATGTCGGGATTAACCATCGGTATTGGTTTTAATTTATAAGATTAGATTTTTTACAATTAATCCCCAGTAGCTCAGTTGGCAGAGCAGATGGCTGTTAACCATCTTGTCCGCGGTTCGAGTCCGTGCTGGGGAGCCAAAAAATTATCCGGAAGCGTCCGGTAAAGTCCTAAACCTCGAACTCTATAAAGGATTTCGGGGTTTTCTTTTTCCTGAGTGTTCCGATAAAATCTATTGACATCCCGTCTCTCGTTCCCCTCAAATCGGTTATTGATCTTAAAAAACAGCCGTTCAATTTATGCGTTGTGAAATTTTTTAAATCGTCTTTTTTAACAGGCTGTTAGCGAGCGGATGGTTCTTGTGGCGTTGGGGAAATAGCCGGATTTTTCTGTTGCATACGATATCTTAGGTATTATAACATAAAATTTGGAATACATCGGCGTGCCTGCTGTAATTGAATGGAGGACCGCGTTTCATGACCTTGAAGGCGAAAATATTGATTGGATATGGCGTTGCTTTTGCCTTCATGGGATTGGTGGTCGCATGGGCTGTTACGAATCTGGTATCTTTGGGCAAGGCCACCGACGCGATTCTACACGAGAACTACCGAAGTATCCTTGCCGCCGAAAATATGGTGGACGAATTGGAACGGCAGGACAGCGGCATCCTGATTATGTTTCTGGGTGCCGGCGAGAAAGGAATCAACCAGTTTCGGGAAAGTGAGAAGGTGTTTCTTGAGTGGCTGGCCCGCGCCAAGGACAATACCACGATTCAAGGCGAGGCGGAACTCGTCCAATCCATCGAGACCGGTTACTCGAGGTACCGGCGACAATTTTCCAGGTTAACAGAGTTACGAAATACGGCAAAAACTCCTATTCGGTCTTCTTTAACCACTTACCAGGAATCGGTGCACCCCCTCTTTGCCAAGGTACGAGAGGCATGTGTCGGGCTGCGTTATCTCAACGAAAAAACCATGTATGAGGCCAGTGTTAGGGCAAGCCGCGTCGCCAAACGCGCTATCTGGTCCACTGTTCTGGTGGCGGCCTCTGCACTGATTGTGGCGCTGATTTTCAGTTTGATCCTTGCCGAACGGATCGTTCGGCCGATCCGATACTTCATGGAGGCATCCCGGAAAATTTCATCGGGTGACTATGCCGTTCAGGTGCTTGTGGAAACCGGGGATGAGCTGGGTCACCTGGCCGGTGAGTTCAACCAGATGGCCGCACAGCTCGGCCGTTACCACGAGATGAACATCGAACAGATCATCTCGGAAAAGAACAAGGGTGAGGCAATTCTTTCCAGCATTGAGGACGGTTTGGTGGTTTTCGACACCAAGCTCAAAGTGACCGGCATCAATCCCTCCGCGCGCCGGACGCTCGGTCTGGAGTTTGCAGAAAGCCAGACATTGCAGTGCGCGGACATCCTCCCGGATCCCAATGTTTGCGAACTGATTCGCAAGACCGTGGAGACCGGGAAACAACCCACCATTCCCGATGAACAGCGGATCGTCACCCTTCCTGAGGGAGAACGATTCCGTCACTATCTGTTTTCCGTCACAGCTATTCGCGGAAGAGACCGCAATCTGTCCGGCATCGTACTGCTGCTTAAAGACGTCACCCGCCTGAAGGAAGTGGAACGCATCAAGAGTGAATTCGTCATGGCTGCGTCCCACGAGCTGCGGACACCACTGACCAGTCTGGCAATGAGCGTTGACCTGCTTTTGGAACACGACCCTCAAGGACTCGCCGAAAAGGACCGGGATCTTCTCCAGGCGGCTCACGAGGAAGTCCACCGGATGAAGGCTCTGGTCAACGACTTGCTGGACCTGTCCAAGATCGAAGCAGGCAAAATCGAACTGGAGTTTGAAGGCGTTCATGTTCGGACTCTTTTTGATCATGTGCAGGTGGTTTTCAAAAGTCAGATGGACATAAAGGGGGTCAGTTTTACGTCGGAGTTGACCGGGGATCTGTCCAGAATTCGCGTGGATGTCAACAAAATCACCTGGGTGCTGACCAACCTGGTTTCCAACGCATTGCGGTATGTGAGAAAAGGCGGGCACATTCAACTTTTGGCACACAGAATCGGGCCGAACGTCCATTTGTCCGTGAGTGACGATGGACCGGGAATACCCCCTGAATATCAATCAAAGATATTCGAGAAATTCGTTCAGATGAATGGACGAGATGCCGAAGGCACGGGTTTGGGACTCGCTATCTGCAAAGAGATTGTGCGCGCTCACGGGGGTGCGATTTGGGTGGAATCATCTTCCGGTCAGGGGAGCACCTTTACTTTCACCCTGCCGGTAGCTTTATAGGAGGATTTTATGAAAAAACAGCCGATTCTGGTTGTTGACGACGAAAAGAACATTCGTTTGACCATATCTCAATCTTTAGAACCGCTGGATATGCCGGTCCAGACAGCGGCAAGCGGCGAGGAGGCTCTGGAAAAACTTCGCAACGGTCTTTTCGGGATGGTGTTTTTGGACCTGAAAATGCCGGGAATGGACGGTATGGAGGTACTGCGCCGAATCAAAAAGGACTGGCCCAAAATCCGGGTGATCATCATTACTGCACACGGCACCATCGAGACTGCCGTGGATGCCATGAAGCTTGGTGCGGTTGACTTCATTCAGAAGCCGTTCAGTCCGGGCGATATTAGAGAACTGGCCAAATCAGTGCTGGAACGTGAGACGCTGGATAAAAAGCGAACAGTTGATTACCGAGCTTTGATCGAACTGGCCAAGCGCCAAATCACGGACCGGAGCTTTGCCGACGCGCGCAAGACAGCTCGTAAGGCCATCGCGGCCGACCCGGGCCAGCCCGAAGCATATAACCTGCTCGGGGCGCTTCTTGAGATGGATGGAGATATGTTCGATGCGCAGAAATTCTATCTTGCTGCAATGGATATCGATCCCAGGTTCAAACCGGCCAGAGCAAATCTGAAAAGAACAACTTCCTGGAAAAAATCAGACAACATCGACCTTGGATCGGATGAAACGTAATCAGCTTCAAAAAAATGCCGTCATCGGATTTTACAGCTTCTTTATTCGCAGCGAGAGCTCATCAAGCTGAACCTTGTCGGCTTCCGAAGGGGCATTGGTCAACAGACACGCGGCTTTCTGGGTTTTCGGGAAGGGGATCACGTCCCGTATTGAAGATTGTCCGCAAAGAATCATCACCAGGCGATCGAAGCCGAAGGCAATCCCCCCATGGGGCGGCGCGCCGGAATCGAGTGCCGACAGCAAAAATCCAAACTTTTCTTCATAGGTTTTTCGATCCATGCCCAATGCTGCAAATACTTGCTCCTGCAATTCCCTCTGATGGATACGGATACTGCCGCCGCCAATTTCCGAGCCGTTTAGCACCAGATCATACGCCCGTGATCTGACGGAAAGCGGATTTTTCTCCAGCAAATCATAATCTTCTTCTAGAGGGGCTGTGAACGGATGGTGAAGGGCCTGGTAGCGCTTTTCATTTTCATCATATTCCAGTAATGGAAACCGGGTCACCCATACAAAGCTGAAGGTATTCTCTTGAACCAACCCAAGTTTTTTTCCGAGAAAGTTGCGAAGATTTCCCAGTGCCTCGTCGGTGACTTTGGGCTGATCGGCCACAAAAAATACAAGATCGCCAGGCTGCATATCGATTCGCTGTGCCAGTGCCTGTTTCTCATCTTCGGTAAAGAATTTTGCAATGGGAGATTGCCATGAATCTTCGTGCACCTTGATCCATGCCAGTCCTTTTGCCCTGTAGACGGCGACAAACTCGGTCAGATCATCGATCTCTTTTCGTGTAAAATTGATGCAGCCCTTGGCATTCAATGCCTTGACAATGCCGCCTTTTTTAACGACATCGGCAAAGACTTTGAACCCTGCATTTTTCACAATATCTGAAATGTTTACAAGTTCCAGATCGAATCGGATATCCGGTTTGTCGAGCCCGAAACGGCCCACGGCATCTTCATAAGAAAGGCGTGGAAAAGGGGTCTTAAGGTCGATGTTCAGAACGTCCCTGAAAAGATTGGTCATGAGTCCTTCCGTAATCTCCATGACATCGTCTTCCCCGACAAAAGACATTTCCATGTCGATCTGGGTGAACTCCGGCTGGCGGTCCGCCCTGAGATCTTCGTCTCTAAAACATTTCACGATCTGGTAGTAGCGGTCAAACCCGGAAATCATTAAAAGCTGTTTGAAAATCTGGGGAGACTGGGGAAGAGCGTAAAAAAGACCCGGGTTCACCCGGCTGGGCACCAGATAGTCCCTTGCGCCTTCCGGAGTGCTGCGGGTCAGCACCGGTGTTTCAATGTCGATAAATCTTCTGCTGTTCAGGTATTGCCTCACAGAGGCGGCAGCCTTGTGCCGGTTTATAATGTTTTTTTGAAAAAGCGTCCGTCTGAGATCGATATGGCGGAACTTTAACCGGATATTTTCCGAGACATCCACATTGTCTTCGATGATAAACGGCGGTGTTTCTGCGGCATTGAATATTTTGAGTTCCGTGACAAAAACCTCAATCTCACCGGTTTTCAATTTGGGATTGGTCATCCCTTCCAGTCTTTTTTCCACTTTTCCGCTTATGCCGATGACGTATTCACTGCGGAGGACATGGGCCTTTTCATGAACCTTGGGGCTGACCTCTGGGTTGAAAACAACCTGTGTAATTCCTTCTCTGTCTCGCAGGTCAACAAAGATCACCCCGCCGTGATCCCTCCGTCGCTGTACCCACCCCATCAACACCACTTCAGTGCCGACATCGTCGGCACCGAGTTCACCGCAGGTATGGGTCCTTCTCATATTTCCAAGCTTGTCTGACAATGGACTGACTCCTTTCTAACCTGAATCTTGCATGAAAAATCAATGAGAGTCTTTAACTTTCTGTAATTGTATAGCCTTTTGAAGCCATTGCCGCTTAAGGTATAATTAAATCTTTGCTGAAAGAACTCGTGGAATAAGGGCTCGTAATGAAAGAACCTGCCTGGGCTATTCATCAAGATTTTTTGTTTTAACAGATGGTTTAATCTATAACGCTAAATCGCCGATGGTTCTTTCAAAACGATCCCTAATCCCCTCAGACAGCTTCCAGTCAAAAGTTTCATCATACCTTAAGCTTCTTGTGAAGGTCTCCAACTCGTTCAAAATTCGGGTTTAAATCACAAAATTTTCGCTTCAACTTAAATGGAGCTTGATATTCTCCACAACATCCTCAATGGGGATCGACACCTGATCTTTTGTTTTCATGTCACGCAAAATAACCTTGCCTTCTTTAATCTCGTTATCCCCCACGATCAATACATGTTTTGCCCCCAGTCGATGGGCTCGCTTCATCTGGCTTTTTAAGCTTTTGTCGCTAAATTCCATTTCAGCTTTGATGCCTTCAAGGCAGAGTGCACAATTCCATTCAAAAGCCAAAGAACCGCCCTTTTCGCCCAGAGCCGCGATAAAAATGTCAGGGGTTTTGACGAGATCGGGGCTGTTGGATCCGGCAATTTCCGTTAATCTATCCAACCCGATGGCAAAACCTGTTGCCGGAATATCGGGTCCTCCCAGTGCCTTGATCAAACCATCATACCGGCCGCCGCCTGCAATGGCATTTTGTGCGCCCAATACATGGGTTTGAATCTCAAAGGTTGTCCGCGTGTAATAATCCAGACCTCGAACCAGACCTTTGTCCACCACAAATGGAACGTTTAGCGCTGAAAGGGCCGTTTTGACGGTTTCAAAGTGTTGATCACAAACCGGACATAAATAATCCAGGATAGACGGTGCGTCCGTCATGGCCGCTCGGCAGGAAGGGACCTTGCAGTCGAGTACACGCAAAGGATTCCGGTCTTTTCGCCGGACACAGTCCGAACAGAGGTTGTCATTTAAGGATGTTAAGAAATTTGAAAGTGCTGTCTTGAACATTGGGCGGCATTCAGGGCACCCCAGTGAATTGATATGGGCGTTTACATCGGAAACAGATAATTTTGAAAAGAGTGTTACCAGGATAAAAATCAGTTCAACATCAGCCAGGGGTGAGTCCACACCAAAAATTTCAGCATTGATCTGGTAGAACTGCCGGTATCTCCCTTTTTGAGGCCTCTCTCGACGAAACATGGGACCGATGGTATAAAATTTCCGGACCGGATCTGTAGCATACATTTTGTGCTGGATATAGGAGCGACATACCGATGCGGTGGCTTCGGGCCGAAGGGTGATCAGATCTCCCTTCCTATCCGGAAAGGTATACATCTCTTTTTCAACAATATCGGTGTCTTCACCAATGCTCCTGGCAAACAGCTCCGTATGTTCCATGATCGGTATGCGGATCTCCTTGAATCCGAAATCTTCAAGAAGAGACCTGGCGGTATTTTCGACCTGCTGCCAGAGTTCCACCTCTCCGGGAAGAATATCTTTGAATCCTCTGATTAACTGTATCATCCTTATTTTTTTTCCCACCGCAGGAGTTCCGCCACCTTACTCAGGGTGCTTCCCTCTTTAATTTCTTCTCGTATGCGGTTTTCTTTCTCAAGTACATCCATGCTCCGGTTGGCATATTCTACAGCGATGGCTTTCGGCAGCACGACCACCCCGTCGTCGTCTCCCAACAGCCAGTCCCCGGGTTGTATGCGCATGTTGCCCACCGTTATCGGTACACCGATTTCTCCGAACCCCTTGGGCTCTCCGGCATTGGGCATGACAAGTTTACTGAAGGCCGGAAATTTCAAGGCTATTATTTCCGGAGTATCTCTTATGGCGCCGTCGATGACAACACCGCCCAGCTTCCTTTGCAAGGCTGAGTACGTTGCCAGTTCGCCCCAGAGGGCAGGCCCGGTTCCACCGGCGTCAATAACAACGATCTCACCCGGCTGTGCCACGTCAATGGCCTGAACCGGTTTGGCCCAGTCTCCGGGATATGTTCTAACCGTAACCGCTTGTCCTATCATTCGGATACCTGAAAAAAGCGGTCGAATTCCCTGAAGAACCCCTCCCCGGTGCATGGCGTCCGAAAGGTTCGCTGACGACACCATTTCCAGAATTTCCCGAATCTGGGCTTCACCTTTTCGTTTAAAAAGAGTGGTGCTGATGCTTTTTCCGGTATCGAGCCCCTGGCGGATTTCTCGAGCCGCCTGTTCAGGATCCATGGCTTTGGTAATGGCGCCTCCCACAATAACGATGGTTGCACCGGCCTCCACCGCTCTGGCAGCGGTTTCAGAATTTATACCTCCGGCCACTGCTACCGGAATGGACAATGCTTCGCTGACCTGACGTAAAACGTCGAAAGGATCTTTACCTTCCATCTGCTCGTCAATAGCGCAATGTACCGATACATAATCAGCCCCAAAGTCCTCGACCTGCATTGCTCTGGACAGAACATCATCCACTGCAATCATGTCCACCACAATTTTTGCCCCATAGTTTTTCCCGGCCTGAATGCATTCCCGGATGGTCGCGTCACTGGATGCCCCGAGCACATCGACGATATTGGCACCTGCTTTGGCCGCTGTTTCGACTTCGGTTCTGCCGGCGTCCATGATTTTCATATCTGCAACAATGGTGCTGTCAGGAAAAAGTTTCCTGAGTTCCCTGACGGCATGTAGACCTTCACTCTTGATGAGCGGCGTACCGGCTTCAAGCCAGTCAACGCCACCTGAAATTCCGGCCCGGGCGCTTTTCAGCGCCCGTTTCAAATCTACAAAATCTAAAGCCAATTGCAGGATTGGTTTCATATTTCCTCCTTTATTCGATCACCGCATGTCTGGGTGAAACGCTTCCGACATCCTTTTTTCGGGTTTGATATATCTTTAATACCACTGCCTCCAAAAAAAGGAAGGCAGATTGTTCAAACAGGGAGCCGGCCATTTGAGCTGATTCCGGCTCAGCTTCACGGCACAGTTTGGTGGTTCCGGGAAGGTGGAGGCTGTGATCCACCAGTGAAGCGATTCTGGATTCGATATTTCCCAGGATACCGTATGTTTCGGCCTCGAATTGTTTGGCAAGCCTCACCGCTTCGAGGGTCGACGGGGTTTCTCCGGATCCGCTTAAAACGATGAGCAGATCGTTACCGGTAATGGCGGGCGTCACGGTTTCGCCGCAAAAGTAAACGCTGTATCCCAAATGCATCAATCGCATGCAAAAACATCGCAGGATAAAACCGGTTCTTCCTTGGGCTGAAAAAAAAATGGATTCCGCGTTCCGGATCCTTTGGATAAAATCATTTACAACTTTTCCGGTGATGTTTTTCAACAGGCACCGGTTTTCCTCCAGAATAATTTCCATCATTTCCCGGAAGGCGAACGATTTATCCGTTGTATTGTTTTTCGATGTTGGATTATGTTTCAGAACAACCTCTACATGCTAAAATACATGTTAAAACTGTTTATAATAAAATTTTCAGTATGCTACTATTGTATAAAAAACCTCATTTTTGAGATGTCAACGTATGGCCAAAGGGGCTGCGTGTCAAGAAAATATTAAACACCCAA
>Ga0210123_1000048_pt1 | contig 68892 bp, 62 predicted proteins | sample Muzzi_PWB_D2_FD_185535 | JGI IMG/M metagenome (GOLD analysis project Ga0210123, IMG submission 185535) | Wetland microbial communities from San Francisco Bay, California, USA, that impact long-term carbon sequestration - Muzzi_PWB_D2 (SPAdes) | ecosystem: Environmental > Aquatic > Marine >... | reverse complement strand
CGCAAAGACGCAAAGACGCAAAGACGCAAAGACATAAAACACGTAAAGGGGTGGGATTATCAATGATTCCTTGGCGTGCTTGGCGGCTTGGCGAGAGTAATAATTCTCTAAGGAATTCAAGGACTCCCTGTTATATGACATGGCTACAGCTATCCATCGAGGTGTCTGGTGACCAGGCAGAGATTGCCTCGGAGGCATTCAGTGAGGCCGGGGCCCTGTCCGTGACTGTCCTGGATGCGGGCGATGAGCCGCTGCTTGAGCCGGCGCCGGGCGAGACGCCGCTTTGGTCCAGCAACCGTATCGTGGCCTTGTTCAACCCGGAAACAGAGGTAGCGGTGGTAGAAGGGCATCTCCGGGAAATGCTCCCCGGTGAATCAATCCATTGTCACCAGGAGCATCTTGAAGACCGTGACTGGTCAAATACCTGGCGCGATGGTTTCGGTGCCATGCAATTTGGCCGGCGGCTCTGGGTCTGCCCGGTGGGTGAACGGCCACAGGATCCAGCAGCCATCGTAGTGCAGATGGACCCGGGCCTGGCATTTGGCACAGGCACCCATCCCACCACAGGGTTTTGCCTGGAATGGCTGGATGCACATGCGCCTGCGGGCAAGCGTGTGCTTGATTACGGGTGTGGCTCCGGCATCCTTGCCATCGCCGCATGCAAGCTCGGGGCGGACAGGGTCTATGCGGTGGATATAGACCCACAGGCGCTGCAGGCCACCCGGAACAATGCAGCCCGCAACGGTGTTGAAGACAGCCTTGAGGTCCTGCAACCCGGTGAGCTGGCTACGGACCAGTTCGATCTGGTGATGGCCAATATTCTCGCGAATCCGTTGATCGAGTTATCAGGCCGGCTGGCAGCACGGGTGTGTACCGGCGGGCAACTGATCATGACCGGCATACTCAGGGGGCAGGGCACTGCCGTCATGTCGGCCTATCAGGACTGGTTTGATTTCAGGGCGTCGGTTACACGCGAGGAATGGGTGTTTCTGGAAGGCGTTAAACAGCGCGATTCCCAAGTCGAGGGTCATTGATTACACTTTAATCCCATGTTCACCTTTTGCCCGAACTGCCACGTAATCTTCAGGTTGACGCCCAGTCATCTTAGCCGGGCCGGTGGATATACCCGCTGTGGTGAATGTCGTCTGGTATATAACGCGATTGATTGCCTCTATGAGGAACTGGCAGAAACAAGGGAGGCACTGGAACAGAGTCAGCAGTCCGGTGAGGGTCGGGCCGGAGCAGGGGCGCAGGTGCCGCTGGTCGACGATCAGGCCATCAGTACCGGGGAAGACCGTGCACCGCGACAGTTCCCGGTGTCTGCTGATGGGTGGCATCACAGGACACTGACCATGCGGGATGCATTCAGTGGAACAGCGATTGTTTTCCTTGTGCTCTTACTGGCAATGCAATGGGTATTTTTCAACCGGGCCGACCTGGTCAGGGTGCAGGACTGGCGGCCCGGCCTGGAGCAATTCTGCAAGTATCTGCATTGCAGTTTGCCGCTGCGGGTGGATTTATCACAGCTCAAGCTGTTAAATCGTGAGGTGCGCCAGCACCCAAGGGTCGCTGAGGCCTTGCTTGTAAATGCAACCCTTTCAAATCAGGCCGATTTTACCCAGCCATACCCGGTTCTTGAGCTAAGCTTCTCTGGTCTGGGTGGCAATCCGGTTGCGCTGCGTCGTTTCCGCCCGATGGAATATGTCAATGACACCCAGACCATCAAGCGTGGTATGCCGCCTGGAGAGCCGGTTCCGGTGGTGCTGGAAATAATGGATCCGGGGGAAACGGCGGTCTCATATCAGTTCGGTTTTCTTTAATTTCCGGGGCTTGCAAGGGCCCGGTTGGTACGACTTTATCCCGGCGACATAAGCGAGTATTATCTGCCGTCCTGCTCTTCCGGAGATACAACTCGTTGATACAAATCCGGTGAAAATAGGACCCTACACACTTCCGAACAAGCTGGTGCTGGCCCCCATGGCCGGGGTGACCGATCGCCCGTTCCGCCAACTCTGCCGGGATATGGGTGCGGGCCTGGCCGTGTCCGAGATGGTGACCTCCAACTCCCTGTTGTGGGGGAGTAAAAAGACCCTGCGCCGCATTGACCATGCGGGTGAAGCCGAACCCGTCTCGGTACAGATTGCCGGCGCCGATCCCGTGATGATGGCACAGGCCGCATGTTTTAATGTCGAGCACGGGGCGCAGATTATCGATATCAACATGGGCTGCCCGGCCAAAAAGGTCTGTAATGTCATGGCGGGCTCGGCACTGCTGCAGGACGAGTCCCTGGTTGGACGGATTCTCGATGCCGTGGTGGCCGCCGTTGATGTGCCGGTCACGCTGAAAATTCGAACCGGCTGGGATACCGACCGGAAGAATGGCCTTGCTGTCGCACGCATTGCCGAGCAGGCAGGGGTGCAGGCGCTCTCGGTGCATGGACGTACCCGTGCCTGCGGTTATCGTGGCGAGGCGGAGCATGACACGACACGGGCCATCAAGCAGGCGGTCAACATTCCGGTCATTGCCAACGGTGATATCACCAGTCCGGAGAAGGCGCTGGAGGTGCTGCGCCACAGCGCTGCAGATGCCGTCATGATAGGCCGTGCTGCACAGGGCCGGCCGTGGATATTCCGGGAGATTAATCACTTCATGGCGACCGGGCAGCATCTTCCCGAGCCGGCCCCGGGTGAGATTGGCGCCATCCTGACCGGCCACTTGCGCAGGTTGTATGAATTTTACGGTGAATATACCGGTGTCCGTGTGGCCCGCAGGCATATTGCCTGGTACAGCAAGCGTCAGCGCAATGGCAACCTGTTCCGCCAGTACATCAATCAGCTTGAAACGGCAGATGCGCAGCTGAAATATGTGCGCGATTACTTTGCACTGCTGTCGGAGCAGCAAGGGCTGGCCGCATGAATCTACCGACCAGGCGGGAACGCCGCAAACAACCGATCCGCCGGAGTGTAACCTCCGCCCTGGAGCTTTATCTGGGCGACATGGACGGCCATGATGTGAATGACCTGTATCACGTGGTCATGAATGAAGTTGAGCCGGCCATCCTGGACGTGGTGATGCAACATGTGGAAAGCAACCAGAGCCAGGCCGCCGAAATGCTCGGGATCAGTCGCAGTACCTTGCGCAAAAAACTCAAGCTCTATGGCCTGTAAAGCAGTAAGAAGTAAAAAGTAAAAGGTGAAAAGAGCGACGTCACCTTTTACTCTATACTCTGTTTTTGTCTCTAAACACTTTAATTTCTCTCGCAAAGGCGCAAAGACGCCAAGAAAGAAATACTAATGAATGGCACAAGTTTAAGTTAAGCAATAAACACCGTCATCCCGGCGAAGGCCGGGATCCAGCCGCACCATCAATGGCTTCGTTCCCTGGATTCCGGCCTTCGCCGGAATGACGAGATGCTGCAATATGTTCTTTGTATGGCTTAACTTAGTGCCATTCAAATATTAATGTTTTTATACCAATAGCTTCTAACTTTGCGATCTTGGCGTCTTTGCGAGAGTTATTCTCTTTTTATGGACTACTTATGAACAAAATCAAACGTGCACTAATCAGCGTATCCGACAAGACCGGCATCGAGGAATTCGCCCGCGCCCTGCAGGGTCTCGGTGTTGAGATCCTGTCAACCGGCGGCACTGCCCGCCTGCTGGCGGATGCAGGAGTGCAGGTGACAGAGGTGTCGGACTACACCGGTTTTCCGGAAATGATGGACGGCCGTGTCAAGACGCTGCACCCGAAGGTGCACGGCGGTATTCTCGGGCGACGCGGAACCGACGATGCGGTCATGTCCGACAATGGCATTTCCGCGATTGACCTGGTGGTGGTCAATCTTTACCCGTTTGAGCAGACTGTGGCCCGGGAAGACTGTGACCTGTCGATGGCCATCGAGAATATCGATATCGGCGGTCCGGCGATGTTGCGTGCTGCCGCCAAGAACCACGCGGATGTAACCGTGGTAGCCGACAGCGCCGACTACGCCCTGGTGCTGGAAGAGATGCAGCAGAACGGCGGCGCGGTAACGGATGCCACCCGCTATACGCTGGCCGTGAAAACATTTGAGCACACGGCACGCTATGATGGTGCGATTGCGAATTACCTCGGGGCCATCAACGCCGAGGGTGAGCATGCCGATTTTCCGCGCACCATCAATTTCCAGTTCCGCCAGGTCCAGACGATGCGCTACGGGGAAAATCCCCACCAGCGCGCGGCTTTTTTTGTGGAGCACGGCCCGGTCGAGGCCTCGGTCTCCACGGCCCGGCAAATCCAGGGCAAGGAGCTTTCCTATAACAACGTGGCAGACACCGATGCAGCGCTGGAGTGTGTGAAGGCATTTAGTGAGGCGCCGGCCTGCGTGATCGTGAAGCATGCAAACCCCTGTGGTGTTGCTCTGGCGGACAGCCCGCTCGAGGCCTATGAGCGCGCATTCAGGACGGACCCGACATCGGCCTTTGGCGGCATTATTGCGTTCAACCGGCCACTCGATGCAGCAACGGCCCGGGCAATTATTGACCGCCAGTTCGTCGAGGTGATCGTTGCCCCGCTCATCGAGGCAGCGGCCCTGCCGGTATTGGCAGAAAAGCAGAACGTGCGGGTTCTGGAATGCGGTGCCTGGCAAGCCGAATCTGCTGCCACCCTGGATTTCAAACGAGTCAATGGCGGGTTACTGGTGCAGGATCGTGACCTTGGCAAAATTACGGAGTCAGACCTAAAGGTCGTTACCAGGCGAGCGCCGACTGCGGGGGAACTGCAGGATCTGTTGTTTGCCTGGCGGGTTGGCAAGTTCGTCAAGTCCAATGCCATTGTCTATTGTAAAGACCGGATGACCATTGGCGTGGGTGCGGGCCAGATGAGCCGTGTATACAGCGCCAGGGTTGCGGCGCTGAAGGCGGCCGATGAAAATCTTCAGGTCAAGGGTTCAGTGATGGCCTCGGATGCCTTTTTCCCTTTTCGTGACGGTATCGACCAGGCCGCCGAGGCCGGTATCGTGGCAGTGATCGAGCCGGGTGGTTCCATGCGCGATGACGAAGTCATTGCAGCCGCCGATGAGCATGATATCGCGATGGTGTTTACCGGGATGCGGCATTTCCGGCACTGATTGCTGTTCCGTGGGTAATCATGGAAAAATCCATCTCGCGCAAAGGCGCAAAGGCGCAAAGAAAATCAAAATCAAATCTAAATCAAAACTAACAAACCAGGGCTAAAACCAATTAAGTTTCTGGCACAGAGTACACAGAGTTCTTAAATAAAACACAGGGTATGCCGTGCGTACCTCAAAGAAATCGCAAGTCCTGGACTCGTAGTGGTTCAGATAATTCGATCAGGATCAATCAAGATGTTTTTAAATATTGAATGCCTTTCTTCGCGCCTTTGCGTCTTTGCGCGAGATGATTTTTTCTATAAATTACCCTCATGAACATCCTGATCATCGGTGGTGGCGGCCGCGAGCACGCGCTGGCGTGGAAGGCGGCACAGTCTCCACAGGCCGATACGGTCTTTGTTGCGCCGGGCAATGCCGGTACTGCACAGGAGCCGGGCGTTGAGAACATCGCGATTGATGCCGCTGACATCGAGGCCTTGCTGGCCTTTGCCGAGGCCAACACCGTCGGGCTGACCATTGTTGGGCCGGAGGTTCCGCTGGTCGCGGGTATTGTTGACCGCTTCAACGCGGCCGGACTGCGTTGTTTTGGCCCCACCCGGGCGGCCGCGCAGCTGGAGGGCTCCAAGGCCTTCAGCAAGGACTTTCTTGCCCGTCACGCAATTCCCACCGCCGCCTACGCCAGTTTTTCAGACGTACACAAGGCCTGCGGCTATATCATCGAGCAGGGAGCGCCGATCGTGGTGAAGGCCGACGGGCTGGCCGCCGGCAAGGGCGTCATCCTGGCGCAGACCGAGGATGAGGCCATCGCGGCCGTGGAAGACATGCTCAGCGGCAATGTTTTTGGCGAGGCCGGGCACCGGGTGGTGATTGAAGAGTTTCTGGAAGGTGAGGAGGCCAGCTTTATTGTGATGGTGGACGGTAGCCACTGCCTGCCATTGGCCACTTCGCAGGACCACAAGGCGCGTGATAATGGTGACGCCGGTCCGAACACCGGTGGCATGGGCGCCTACTCGCCGGCCCCGGTCGTTACCGCGGAGATTCATCGCAGGGTCATGAATAAGGTCATCCGGCCGACGATTCGCGGGATGGCGGAAGAAGGCAACGCCTTTACCGGGTTTCTGTATGCAGGTTTGATGATTGCTGCCGATAATACGCCGAAGGTGCTTGAGTTTAACGTCCGCTTTGGAGACCCGGAAACCCAGCCTATCATGATGCGCATGCAGTCCGACCTGGTCGAACTGTGTCTGGCCGCGCTTGACGGGGAGCTTGACGACATTGATGCACAATGGGATGAACGTACCGCCCTTGGCGTTGTAATGGCCGCCGGTGGTTATCCGGAGGGCTACCGCAAGGGAGATACCATTGAGGGTTTGCCGCCCCCGGGTGAGGGTGACTGCAAGGTATTTCATGCCGGCACCCTGGAGGACAACGGGGCGGTCGTTACCAATGGAGGCCGCGTGCTGTGTGTCTGCGCGCTGGGTGATGATGTCAGGGCAGCAAGAGACAAGGCCTACGCCTGTGTTGAGCGTATCCACTGGCCGGATGTTTTTTTTCGTACGGATATCGGCCACCGGGCGATAGGGCGTGAAAAATAAGAATACCAATGTAGGGCCGAATTAATTCAGCCAGGCTATTGGCCGAATGAATTCGGCCCTACAAGTCTTCTTGCATTTTTGAAGGAGTTGACGATGGAAATATTTGGCTGGATTGTTGTAGCAATCATCATAGGAATTCCACTCTGGGCCATACTGCTTTACAACCGCCTGGTGGGTTTGCGTAACCAGGTCAAGAACGCCTGGCGCCAGATCGATGTTCAGCTGAAACGGCGTCATGACCTGATTCCCAACCTCGTTGAGGTGGTCAAGGACTACATGTCGTATGAGCAGGAGACCCTGGAAAAAGTCATCCAGGCGCGCAACCGGGCGGTCGGGGCCAGTGGCGCGGAAGAAGCGATTGCCGCGGAAACCCTGCTCGGGGGCGCCATGGGCAAGCTGTTTGCCCTGATGGAGAACTATCCCGATCTCAAGGCCAATGAGAACGTTGCACGCCTGATGGAAGAGTTGAGCGCGACCGAAAACAGGATTTCCTTTTCCCGGCAGTTTTACAACGACAGCGTGATGTCGCTGAATAACGGCGTACAGGAATTTCCCTCCAATATTATTGCCGGCCTGTTCGGGTTCCGGGAGTCGCCGTATTTTGAGGTGCCGGAGGTCGAGATGGCCACCCCCAGGGTTGATTTGCGCTGATTCGTATATTTTGGCCCGGAGGCAGTCTGCCTGGCGGAATACATTCGGCCCTGCAACATCGTTCTTTGTAGGGCCGAATGTATTCGGCCTGGTACAAACCGGACTACTACCGAAATCCAGGCTACGGCGCCATGTCCCGTAATCATCATATGAAATGTCCTGAATGTGCGGCGGTAAATGACGCGCGCGCACAGCTCTGCCGCCAGTGTGGTGCGCCACTTAAGGATGACTGGCAGGAAAGACCGCGCATGCGCAACAAGATATTGCGGCGCACGGACTTCGTGGCGGCGGCACGCGCCAATCAAAAAGCCACCCGCCGACTCGTGCTCATGCTGCTGTTGATTCTTGTGACCCTGGGTTACCTGCTGGGCTGGAGTATCCAGCTGGCATCCGGTGCCGTCCCTGCCGGTATCGAGACCATCTGGTTCGCAAGTCACTGGGGAATCTGGTGTGCGCTGGTGCTGCTGACGATTGGTGTTGGCTGGTCCTGGGTTGCCTTTTATGCGGGTGACCGCATTGTCCTGCGATTGACCGGCGCCGATGAGGTGTCCGGGTCTGATGAGCCGCAATTGCACAATGTGGTGCATGAAATGGCGATTGCTGCCGGTATACGCAAGCCTCGTTTGTATGTGATTGAAACCGATGCATTGAATGCCTTTGCAACCGGGATGAGCCCGGCACATGCAGCGATTGGTGTTACCCGGGGCTTGCTGGATACGCTGAATCGCGAGGAGTTACAGGGTGTGATCGGGCATGAGATGGGGCATATCGTGAACTGGGATATACGTTACGCGACAGCGGTGGGTGTTATCGTCGGCCTGATCGCGCTGGTGAGTGACGGTGCGCTGCGTTCCCTGTATTTCTCCGGGCGGTCACGCAATTCCGGGCGTGGTGGTGCCGGCGCGGCATTCCTGGTGCTCGCCCTGATGGCCTTTGCGGCATTGGCGCCCGTATTTGCCTTGCTGGTGCAAATGGCGGTATCACGCCAGAGAGAATTCCTGGCGGACGCAACCAGTGTGCGCCTGACGCGACATCCACAAGGGTTGATTGCCGCACTGGAAAAACTGGCGACCCAGGCAAGGCCATTCAAAGGTGCCAACCGGGCCACGCAGCACATGTTTATCGTGAACCCGTTCAGGAACTTCAGGGAAAAGAGCAGCCGCCTGATGGCAACGCATCCCCCGCTGGAGCTGAGGATAAACCGCTTGCGCAACCTGGGAAATGAGTGACCTGCAGGAGCGGATCTCATCCGCCATGCTGCACCTGCACATAAAACAATCGCGCCTGCGAGGCGCTCCTACAGGTGTTTGTAACATTGCAGGAGCGCCTCGCAGGCGCGACAGATTTGAGCACGGATGCGATCCCTGCGGCCTGCCTACCGCTTCATCGACTCAAAGAACTCCGCGTTGCTCTTTGTTGATTTCAACTTGTCGAGCAGGAATTCCATTGCGGCCAGTTCATCCATCGGATGCAGCAGCTTGCGCAGGATCCACAGTTTCTGCAGCTCTTTCGGATCGGTCAGCAGCTCTTCGCGGCGGGTGCCGGAGCGGTTGATGTTGATCGACGGGTAAACCCGCTTCTCGGAAATTCTTCGATCCAGGTGGATTTCATGGTTGCCGGTGCCCTTGAACTCCTCGTAGATCACGTCATCCATCCGCGAACCGGTATCCACAAGCGCGGTTGCCAGTATGGTCAGGCTGCCGCCTTCCTCGATGTTGCGTGCGGCACCGAAGAAACGCTTGGGCCGTTGCAGTGCATTGGCATCAACACCACCGGTCAACACCTTGCCGGAGGAGGGGACGACGGTATTGTAGGCACGTCCGAGACGTGTGATGGAATCGAGCAGGATCACGACGTCGTGTTTATGTTCGACCAGGCGCCGGGCCTTTTCGATGACCATTTCGGCAACCTGTACATGCCGGCTGGCCGGTTCATCAAAGGTACTTGAAACCACTTCACCCTTTACCGAGCGTGACATCTCGGTCACCTCCTCGGGACGCTCGTCAATCAGCAGGACGATCAGGTAAATTTCCGGGTAATTGGATGCTATGGATTGCGCAATATTCTGCAGCAGCATGGTCTTGCCGGCCTTGGGCGGTGATACGATCAGGCCGCGCTGTCCCTTTCCTACCGGTGCGATCAGGTCGATGATGCGTGCGGTAATGTCTTCGGTACTGCCGTTACCGCGTTCCAGCACCAGTCTTTGATTGGGATGGAGCGGCGTCAGGTTTTCAAATGCAACCTTGTTCTTGGCGTTCTCAGGCTTCTCGTAGTTGATCGTATCGACCTTGAGCAGTGCAAAGTAACGTTCACTGTCTTTAGGTGGCCGGATCTTGCCATCCACGGTGTCACCGGTGCGCAGGCTGAAGCGTCGTATCTGGCTGGGGGAGACATAGATATCATCCGGGCCAGCGAGGTACGAGCTGTCAGCAGAACGCAGGAAGCCGAATCCGTCCTGCAGTATCTCGAGGACGCCGCTGCCGAAAATATCCTCGCCTTTCTTGGCGTGTGATTTGAGGATAGAGAAGATGATGTCTTGTTTGCGGGAGCGTGCGCTACCCTCGGCGCCCATTTCCTGGGCTATTTCAACCAGCTCGGCAGCAGGTTTCAGTTTAAGTTCGGACAGGTTCATAAAAGGCCTTTGAGTTATGTCATTGATGAATGGTGGGGTGGCCTGTCAGGCCGGTGGGACGAGTACCAGGGCCGGGATCTCTGTCTGTGCAGTTGTCCCGGTATCTTCAGTTTGTCATGTGTTTATTGCCGTTGGCGTTCGCGTCGATTATTACAGTTCAGATATTGCTGTCAAGAAATGCGGTCAGCTGTGATTTGGAGAGTGCGCCTACCTTTGTGGCCTCGACATTGCCTTCCTTGAACAGCATCAGCGTTGGTATCCCGCGGATTCCGTACTTGGGTGGTGTTTGCGGGTTGTCATCGATGTTGAGTTTGGCGATGCGTACCTTGCCGTTATATTCGCTTGCGATCTCATCAAGGATAGGGGCGATTGCCTTGCAGGGGCCGCACCATTCAGCCCAGTAATCCACCAGTACAGGGTCAGGTGAATTTATGACTTCCTCTTCAAAGGTTGCATCTGTCACATAGATAATGTGTTCACTCAATGTAGGTGTTCTCCTGTTTTGAAATTATTCGCAGCGTAAGTAAATTCAGTGAAAGTCGGAACATGGCCATGTTCACAGTATTCGTACAGAATGGAATTCCGCTACGCAGCGTTTCTGAATCTTTATTCGGAAATGACCGGCCTTGATGGGCTGTTTGATGTATCGGTGCGAGTGTTTGGTTACCCCGCACTGCTCACAGAGCCTATTTCAGCCTAAATCAGGCCGCAATACAAGCCTGTTGTTAATATTTTCTGTATCCTGTTGTCGTGTGAGTAGAGGTTCGCAGGAGTTGTTATGTGACTGGTTGTTTTCCCGCATTAGCTGTTGCGATTGTATTGACTGATGCCTTGCGTTTACCGCTGGATCATTGCAGAGGCCTGCGGGGCTGCCGGGGGGGGCTTGAAAACAATCATGGCGTAATAACAAGCGTTTGAAATATAATATGAAATTCTGTCCGTAATGGCCCTGATTTCAGGGTCCGAGTGTAAATATACTATGTCTGAAGCACATTTAAGCGATATCCCGTACTCGAGTTTTTCCCTGCCCGAGAATTTAATGCAAGGCATTGAAGATGCAGGGTTTTCATTGTGCACCCCGATACAGGCAGAGACCTTGCCGGTGGCACTGGGTGGGCGTGATGTCGCTGGTCAGGCGCAAACCGGCACGGGCAAGACGGCGGCATTCCTGGTGGCGGTCTATAACCATCTACTCACCCATCCGGCAAATGAACGCCGCAAGCAGAATCAACCGCGGGCATTAATTCTGGCGCCAACCCGGGAACTGGCCATGCAGATCCACAGGGATGCCAGTGTTATAGGCCGGCATACCGGTTTGAAGCTTGGCCTGGCCTATGGCGGTACCGGGTATGAAGAACAGCGTGAGACGATCACTGCCGGTGTCGATACCCTGATTGGCACGCCGGGCCGGTTGATCGATTATTTCAAACAGCATGTATATGATCTGAAAATGATTCAGGCCATTGTGCTGGATGAGGCTGACCGGATGTTTGACCTGGGCTTTATCACGGACATTCGTTATTTGATCCGGCGTTGCCCGCCACCTGAAGAACGGCTCGGCTTGCTGTTTTCCGCCACGCTCTCGCATCGTGTGCAGGAACTTGCCTACGAGCACATGAATAATCCGGTTCATGTTGATATTGAGCCCGAAAAGGTTACCGCTAACCGGGTAAGGCAGGTGGTATACCACACAGCAAATGAAGAAAAGATCCCGCTGCTTGTCGGCTTGCTGAATCACATGGACGCCAACCGCAGCATTGTATTTGTAAACACCAAGCGTAACGCGGAAAAGGTCTGGTCCTACCTTGAAGGCAATGGCTTCAAGTGCGCCGTGCTTTCGGGTGATGTCCCCCAGACAAAACGCCAGCGTTTGTTGAAAGAATTCCAGGACGGCAAGCTTCCTGTATTGATTGCAACTGACGTTGCAGCACGTGGCTTGCATATTCCGGATGTCAGTCATGTCTTTAATTTTGATTTGCCACAGGATGCCGAGGACTACGTGCACCGTATCGGTCGTACGGCCCGTGTCGGGAAAGATGGTGATGCGATAAGTTTTGCCTGTGAGGGCTTTGTCTATTCACTTCCCGAGATCGAGGCGTTTATCGGCCGCAAGATTCCCGTTGGTGCCATACAGGAAGGCTATATCGCGACGCTGAAACCACCGGTAAAAATCACGCGGCCGCCACCGCGCGGTGGCGGTCGAGGCGGGCCCGGCAAACGCCCGGCCAGCAGAGGCAGTGGCAACAGGCACAGGGCAAACCAGAGATAGGGGTTGCCAGTGAGCGTGCTTTCATTGCAGCAGGCCGATGTATTCCGAATGCTCCAGGGCAGGAATACAAAGTGGCTGATCCGGGGGATTAATCTGTTGCTGGTGGTGTGGATCGCAAGTTTACTGGCCTCGTTGACATGGAGTATTGTGACCCCGCAGGGAAATGCGCAAATAGAAAGTACCGGGGTCAGTTCCCTGCCGGTTGCTGCCGACCCGAATGCAGAGTTGATACACCAGTTGCCGGGTTGGCATTTAATGGGGGTGGTAACAAAGGAACAGGCCCCGGTGGTGGTCAATACACCTGTTGATGCGCCGGATACGCGTCTCAAGCTGATTTTGCGTGGTGTCTTTGCAACTGAGCAATCCGGAAAGGCGCAGGCGATTATTGCTGATCCAAAGGGTGAGGAAGAGCATTATGCTGTTGGTGACCTGTTGCCGGGTAATGCCGAGTTAAGCGAGGTCTATCCGGACCGGGTAATTTTGCAGCGTAATGGCCGCTATGAAACCTTGCGCCTGATACCGGATGACGGGTCAAAAATAGGGGCGTTTACAAAGCGGACACCCGTTACGGCGCTCGCTGCAAGGCATGAACAGCGGATCAGGGAAATTCGCCGGGAAATAAAGCAGAGTCCGAGGACCCTGGTCGAGGTCGTACGCCCCAGGCCATATATGGATGAGGGGGGGGCAATGATCGGGTATACGCTGCAGCCTGGTCGGGAGCCGGAATTATTTGAAGATATGGGCCTGCAACCGGGTGATGTCGTCGTGCAGATCAATGACGTCAGGCTCGATAGCAAGGAGAATGGCATGCTGGCCTTGAAAAGTATCCAGAGTGGTGATAATGCCAGTATGACCATATTGCGGGACGGGCAGGAACAGACGATGAATTTCAGGATGCCCGAGTAGCCTTTGAATCTGGAATTTCGTATTTAATAGTGCCTTTAGCCTGGCGATATACAAGATCGGGGGCGGGGAACAGTGAAACGGAGCGCAACGACTGTTGTGGGTCATGTTATGAGGTCACGGGTAAATGGTGTTTGGCTGCTGCTGGCCTGGCTGGTTTGGTCACTGCATGCAATGGCAGCGGATATCACTCTTAATCTGAAAGATGCCGATATCTCTGCGCTGATCAGTACAGTCTCGGCGGTGACGGATAAAAACTTTATCGTTGACCCGCGCGTCAAGGGCAAGGTCACGGTGATCTCGTCGCGTCCAATGAACACTGATGAGGTGTACCAGGTCTTTCTGTCCATTCTGAAGGTGCACGGATTTGCTGCCGTACCCAGCGGCGAGGTCATCAAGATCGTGCCGGATGTTAATGCAAAGCAGGACGGTATTCCGACGACCAGCGATCAACATCCGGGCCGGGGTGATGAAATGGTTACCCGGGTGGTGGAGGTCGATAATGTAGCCGCAGCCCAGCTGGTCCCGATATTAAGGCCATTGATACCGCAGCAGGGGCATCTGGCGGCTTACCCGCAAACCAATGTACTGATCATCTCCGACCGCGCAAGAAACGTGGAGCGCCTGGTGAGCATTATCCGGCGCATTGACCAGGTCAGCGACAGTGAAATCGAGGTTATCCCGCTGCAGCATGCATCGGCTTCTGAAGTTGTACGCGTATTGACCAGCCTGAACCGTGCCACGCCACAGGCCAAGGTGCCGGGTGCCGCTGCGGGCGGGCAGGTACTGGTTGCGGATGAACGTACCAATAGCGTGTTACTGGGCGGCGATCGTGCGGAACGACTCAGGATGCGGGCAATTATTTCCCACCTGGATACGCCACTGGACAGTGGCGGCAATACGGATGTGGTGTACCTGCGCTATGCCGTGGCTGCGGATATTGTTGGTACCCTGATGGGTGTCGGCAAGCTCGAGGAGGGTGAGGCGAAACAGGTAAAGGCATCCGGCAGCCGTAATTCTTCTTTTGATATCCAGGCCGATGAGGCCACCAATGCGCTGGTGATTACCGCACCACCGGATATCATGCGCACACTCAAGCGGGTCATCGGTCAGCTCGATATTCGTCGAGCCCAGGTGCTGGTTGAAGCAATTATTGCAGAGGTGTCCGATGACACGGCGCGTGAGCTCGGGGTGCAATGGCTGTTCAACGGTGCAGTGGATTCCACCGGTCCGGTGGGTGTAATCAATTTCACCAACAGCGGCAGTCCGGTATCTGATGTTATCAATGGTGTGGCCAGTGTGGTGGAGGGGGGCACCTTTCCCGCAATCGTTGATAATGCCCTGCTTGGCTTTGGACGGACCAATAGCAACAGTTTTAACTACATTGGCGTGCTGAATGCGATCGCATCGAATACCAATAATAATATCCTGTCGACCCCTACACTGGTTACCCTGGATAACGAGGAGGCCGAGATCATTATTGGCGAAAATGTCCCGTTTCTCACGGGTTCATTTACCAGTACCGGTGCGAATGACGGCGCAACCAACCCGTTCCAGACGATTGAGCGTTCAGACGTCGGCTTGACGCTCAAGATCAAGCCGCAGATCAACGAAGGCGATGCAATGCGGCTGGAGATCGAGCAGGAAATTTCCAGTATCGCCCCGAGCCTGGCAGGTGCCTCGGATATTATTACCAAGAAGCGTTCCATCAAGACGACCGTGATGGTCGATGACTCGGAGATGGTGGTGCTGGGCGGATTGATTGAAGAGAGGATCGGTGAAGATATCCAGAAGGTCCCCTTGCTGGGTGATATACCGTTCCTTGGCGCACTGTTTACTTCCAGGACAGCGGATGTTACCAAGGCCAACCTGATGGTTTTTATACACCCTGTTATTCTGCGTGATAACGCGACGACCCAATACTATACGAACAACAAGTACAATTTTATCAGGTCATTGCAGCAAAGTGAGCTGGATGATGGCGTCAACCTCTTGCCGAACGAGAAGCACCCGGTATTACCCCCGATGGAAGACTTCACATCGACGCCGGGTCTGGTTCCGCCTGCCCCCCCGGTTTCGACAACAACCATCGAGTAATGGATGACTGAAGCGCCTCTTCAATCCCCCGGGGAACCCGGCAGCGATGCATCGGCCGGGCCGCGTCGTCCGCCATTCATGTTTGCCAAGCGGCACGAACTGCTGGTCACGGGCGAGGAGGACGGCAAGGCCACGGTACTGCACTGTTCCAGAGTTGATCCGGCGGCCCTTGCCGAGTTGCGTCGTTTTATGGGACAGCCGCTGTTGCTCACAGCCGTCGACAGGGACAGTTTTGAAACCCTGCTGGTCAATACCTATGAGCAGGATTCCAGCGAAGCCATGCAGATGATGGATGGGCTGGGCAATGAGATGGACCTGATGCATATCGCCGAGCAACTGCCCGAGCCGGAGGACCTGCTCGAGAGCGAGGATGATGCACCCATCATTCGCCTGATCAATGCGCTGCTTACCGAGGCTGTAAAGGAAAATGCCTCGGACATTCACATTGAACCCTTTGAGAACCGCCTGGTCGTCCGCTTCCGCTGTGATGGTGTATTGCGTGAAGTGCTGGAACCGCAAAGGAGACTGGCGCCACTGCTGGTGTCGCGTATCAAGGTGATGGCAAAGCTGGATATCGCCGAGAAGCGCCTGCCCCAGGACGGCCGTATATCGTTGCGGATTGCCGGACGTGCGGTCGACGTGCGTGTCTCGACACTGCCTTCCGGTAACGGTGAGCGCGTGGTCATGCGTCTGCTGGATAAACAGGCCGGCCGCCTGGACCTCGAGCACCTGGGAATGGCGGCGCACTCGAGAGAGGTGATTGACAGGCTGATAAGCCGGCCACATGGGATTATCCTGGTAACCGGCCCGACCGGGTCCGGCAAGACCACTACCCTGTATGCGGCGCTCGGACGTTTGAACAACAAGAGCCGTAATATCATGACGGTTGAAGACCCGATCGAGTATTACCTTGACGGGATCGGGCAGACGCAGGTGAATACCAAGGTCGCCTTGAGTTTTGCACGTGGCCTGCGTGCCATCCTGCGCCAGGATCCGGATGTTGTGATGGTCGGCGAGATCCGTGACCTGGAAACAGCGGAGATTGCGGTACAGGCCAGCTTGACGGGCCACCTGGTTTTTTCAACCTTGCATACCAACAGTGCGGTCGGCGCGGTAACCCGCTTGCGTGATATGGGTGTAGAGCCCTTTCTTTTGTCCTCAAGCCTGATCGGGGTGCTGGCACAGCGCCTGGTGCGGGTCTTGTGTAATGCCTGCAAGGAACCTTATACGGCAGGTTCGGCGGATTGCCGGATGCTGGGGGTTCCTGAAGATGAAGCGCCTACCCTGTACCGTGCGCATGGCTGTGCCCATTGCAATCAGCTTGGTTACCGGGGTCGTACCGGTATATACGAGCTGGTTGAGCTAAACGATACCATGCGCGGCATGATCCATGACGGTGCAGGTGAGCAGGCAATGGAACGGATTGCGCGCGAAGATTCTCCCAGTATGCGCCATGATGGCTGGCAAAAGGCACTGCAGGGTATAACCTCGGTTGAGGAAGTGTTGCGCGTTACCCAGGGCGATTAGGCGGTTGCTCTCTGTAAACACCCTAATTGTTCGCGCAAAGTCGCAAAGACGCCAAGAAAGTAAATTCTCTTGAAACCTCGGTGTACTCTGTGATCTCTGCGGCAAAGATTTTTAACAGGTACCGTCGAAACAGCATGTTTGTGATCCTGCATATCCCGTTCCCCGCCTGATATGGCCGCCTTTGAATACAAGGCGCTGGACAAGTCCGGCCGTGAGAAGAAAGGCGTCATCGAAGGTGATGCCCCGCGCCAGGTGCGCCAGCAATTACGCGAGCAGGGCTGGATCCCGCTTGACGTAAAGGAGGTCGTTCAGCGTGAGGCAAGTGATCGTGGCCGGCCATCATTCATGCGGCGGGGTATCAGTGCAACAGACCTTGCCCTGATTACCCGCCAGATTGCAACGCTGGTACGTGCCGGTCTCCCCCTGGAAGAATGCCTGCGTGCGGTTTCGCAGCAGACAGATAATCAACGTCTGCAGAGCATGTTGCTTGCCGTTCGCTCACGCGTTATGGAAGGTCATACCCTCGAGGCAGGCCTGTCTGATTTCAGGAATGTCTTCCCCGAGTTGTACCGGACAACGGTGGAGGCCGGTGAGCAATCGGGCCACCTGGACCGGGTGCTGGAACGCCTGGCCGATTACACCGAGAGTCGCCAGCAGATGCGTCAGAAGATTCAACTGGCCGTGTTTTACCCGGCCATGCTGACACTGGTTGCCATCCTGGTCGTAGGCGGGCTGATGACCTATGTGGTGCCACAGGTCGTGCAGGTCTTTGATAATATCGGGCAGAATTTGCCGGCCCTGACACGGGGCTTGATTGCAGCCAGTGATTTTCTGCGCGAATGGGGGTTGATACTCATTGCCTTGATTGTGCTGGGTGTCGTTGGCTTCTCGTACCTGCTGCGGGTCGAGGCCTACCGCAGGCGTTTTCACCAGGCCCTGCTGAAGCTTCCGTTGGTTGGGCGGCTTGTCGGTGGTCTGAATACCGGCCGTTTTGCCCGTACCCTGAGCATCCTGACAGCCAGTGGCGTGCCGGTGCTGGAGGCCTTGCGTATCTCTGCACAGGTAATGTCCAACATCCCCATGCGTGAAGCCGTTACGGAAGCCGCCGCACGGATACGTGAAGGCGCAAGTATTGCAGCAGCACTCGACAAGAGCGGTTACTTCCCCCCCATGACGGTACACCTGATTGCAAGTGGCGAGACCAGCGGCAAGCTGGAAGAAATGCTGGAACGCGCTGCCATCAACCAGGAACGGGAGATTGAAACGCTGATTGCGGCGTTGCTGGGGCTGTTTGAGCCCATGCTGATATTGATAATGGGTGCGGTCGTGCTGGTGATCGTGCTGGCGATTCTGCTGCCGATCTTTGATTTGAATCAGCTGGTTCAGTAAAGTCGTTAAGGCCTGTGCCTGGTGGCGGTTCTCAAGCGCTGAAATTTCTCGCGCAAAGGCGTCAAGAAAAAATATTAACGTGTCTTTTTAGAAGAAATATTTACTTTGCGGGCTTTGCGGCGTTGCGCGTGCCTTGGCTTTTAGCTGAAGTTGCCTAGTAGCCGCTACAGGCCATGTCGACGCTGCCAGGTACGCTGGCAATCCGGCTTACACCGGTTTCTATTCTTCCGTCGGGGTGCAGTTCCAGCCAGCGATAGCCTGGTGCTGCTTTGTCGATGGCAAATTCCTTGCTCTTGGGCAAGAACTGTATGCAGGTTGAAGGTGATGACATCATGTGTATATTTTTATACATGCCGTCATATTCCTGGTGTACATGACCCCAGACTATGCCGCGGACCTGCGGGTGTCGGTTAATGATGGAGAAGAATTCATCCGGATTATCAATGGCCATGGTATCGAGCCACTGGCTGCCCATTTTGACCGGCTGATGATGCATGCACACGAGGGTGTGTGCGTCGGGTGATGCTTGCAGGTGTGTCTCCAGAATCTCCAAGGTTTCCGAGGTCAGGTGAGCCCCGTCATTGTCGGGAATGGTAGAGTCCAGAAATATAAAATGCCAGTTGCCGTAATGGCAATGTTCTGCATAGTTGATTGAATCACGATTGGCGCTTTCTCTCAGGGTCTGCAGTTCATCATGGTTGCCGGGCAGGCAATAGACCGGCAGTCCAAAGCTGGCCAGGTGGGAAAATGAACGCTGATAGGCAGCGGGTGTGCCATCATGTACCAGGTCACCTGTGGCGAGAATCAGGTCGGCTGGCAGATTGTGCGCCCTGACCTCTTTCTTGACGGCTTCCAGGGATTCTTCCGTGTTTAACCCGACCAGGCTGCCCTCACTGCCTGCAAACAGGTGGAGGTCCGTAATTTGCACGGCCCTGATAACCTTTCCGGATTTTGGATGCATGCTGATTTTTGCCATATGTCAGTTCTCGCGGTGTTGTACTGCTGCCCGCCCCTTGGGGTGCAGTATGACCAGTCTTTCAATATTAATACGAATTACGGATCTTCTGTATATTCAATATTCACAAAATATTCTACTAGTATTGTCAACTAAGCTGTTGGCTGTAAACGCTATTTATCTCTTGTCCTGCTATCGGTTGCCTGTCTTGAATCTAAAGTCCCGCCATCTGGCGGCTTGTTGTTTTGTGACCCATTACCAGGTTTTCAGCTCAATATCTTGAAGAAGACCTTCGAATTTCGCTGGTAGTTGTACAGGGTTTTCTTTTTTGCCGGCAGGTCCGACTTGTCGCCTGGCAGAAAACCCCGTTCCCTGAACCAGTGGGCGGTATGTGTGGTGAGCACCACGAGTTTCCTGATGCCGGCCCTGGCTGCGCCGGCTTCAATTTTTTGCAGCAGGGCATCGCCACGCCCTGCATGCTGATAGTCTGCATGCACGGCAAGGCAGGCCAGCTCGGCCAGCGTGTTTTCTTCACTTGGATACAGCGCTGCGCAGGCAATGATCATCCCGTCACGCTCAATGACGAAGAAATGTTCGATTTCGATTTCCAGGAGTTCACGCGAACGCCGCACCAGCACGCCATTGTCTTCCAGCGGCTTGATCAGTTCCAGGATGCCACCGACATCATCGATGCTTGCGGCACGCAGACCCTCATAGGTCTCTGCCGTAACCAGGGTACCGTGTCCATCGCGGGTAAACAGCTCCAGCAACAGAGCACCATCAATGTTCCGGTCGAGTATGTGTACCCGCCGGACGCCACGACGGCAGGCCAGTATCGCGTGCTGTAAATGTTGTCTTGCATCTGCTGAAAGACGGCGTTTCGATTCAAGTAATTTCGTACCCTCGTCAAGGGTAAGCTGCGGTAGCAAGCGACGGCGACCGTCCCTGAGGGTTTCGCCTTCAGTCATAATTACCAGTTTGTCTGCCTGCAGCTCGGCCGCGGCAGCCATGGCAACTTCTCCGGCGCTGAGGTTGAACACTTCACCGGTTGGCGAGTAACCCAATGGAGGCAGCAGTACCATGCGCCTGTCCGCAAGGTGTTGCCGGATGGCTTCACCATCTATACGGCGTACTTCGCCGGTATGCTGGTAATCGACCCCGTCGCGCACACCCAGCGGGCGGGCAATGACGAAATTTCCCGAGCTTACACCGATGCGGGCGCCTGCCATGGGCGTGTTGGAAAGGCTCATTGAAAGCAAGGCCTCGATTTCGACACGAACACTGCCGGCCGCTTCCTTTACACAAGCCAGGGCCGCGTCATCTGTAATACGCAGTCCGCCGGCATAGACCAGCTTTGCCTTGCGTGCCCTGAGCCGGCTTTCGATTTGAGGTCTTGCCCCGTGGACCAGTACCAGGCGGATTCCCAGGCTGTGCAGCAGTGCAATATCATGTACCAGGTTGCAAAACTGCGGATCGGCAACGGCCTCGCCGCCGAAGACAAGCACGAAGGTGCGGCCGCGGTGCGCGTGGATGTAGGGTGCCGAGTGGCGCAGGCCCTCGACAAATTGCTTGTGTAAGTCTTTGTGCGTCATGTGTTTATTCCCGGCGCCAGTTATAGCAAGTGATCCCCGCTGACACAAATGGTATTCACCAGTTGTTTCAGCAAATCAATGGTCGGGTTGATGCGCTCCAGCGCAATGTACTCATCGGGCTGATGCGCCTGGGCAATATCGCCCGGACCCAGAATGACCGTTTCCATGCCCAGGTGCTGAAGATAGGGTGCCTCGGTTCCAAAGGCGACCGCCTCTGCGCTATGGCCGGTCAGTTGCTGTGTGAGCTGTATGATCCCGGCATCCTCCGGTGTTTCCATGGCGGGCGTGCCGTCAAACAGGGACTCAAACCGCGTTTGTATACCGCTACCCTCCAGCGCGGCCAGAATCCTCTGTTGCATTTCACCGCGCAGCTCCTGTAAATCCATGCCCGGCAAGGGGCGCAGGTCAATCTGTAGTTCGCACTCGGCGCAGATACGGTTCGGGTTGTCGCCGCCATGAATGTGTCCCAGGTTGAGTGTGGGCACGGGCACGGCAAAGAACGGGTTCCGGTTCTTTTCCTGTAATTCTGTGCGCCAGTTTTTCAGTGTACTGATGACCGTGTGCATGGCCTCCAGCGCACTGTTTCCCAGTGACGGGTCACTGGAGTGCCCCGATCGGCCCTGCAGGTGGATGGCCTCCATGAGGATGCCCTTGTGCATGCGTACCGGGCGTAAACCGGTTGGTTCGCCGATAATGGCATAACGGGCATGCAGGCTATCGCGATCAACCAGGGTACGGGCACCCAGCATGGTGCTTTCTTCATCGGCCGTGGCCAGCAGGATCAGTGGTTCCTTCAGGTCGGCAGCAGACAGGCCCCGGCTGGCTTCAATGGCCAGTGCCAGGAATGATTTCATATCCGAGGTGCCCAGCCCGTAGAGCCGCTGCTTGAGCTCCGTCAGTCTGAACGGGTCGGTCTGCCATTTGCCTTCATCGTAGGGGACCGTATCCGTATGGCCTGACAGCACCAGTCCACCCGGCCCGTTACCCAGGGTTGCGACCAGGTTGGCCTTGCCGGGCTCGTCGGGCAAGGGCATGACTTCCACATTAAAACCGGTATCCCCCAGCCAGTTTGCAAGCAGGTCGATAACGGCACGGTTCCCCTGGTCCAGTGCCGGGTCAACACTGCTTACCGAGGGTGTGCCGATGAGGCCCCCTATCATCTCCATCAGGGGTGGCGTGGACCGGGTCATATGAGCTCCGATTTAAATATAAGTAGTGCCCGCCCAGAAAGAATAACTCTCGCAAAGAGGCAAAGACGCCAAGAAAGAAATACTAATATGCATTTTAACAAGAGCTTGTAACTTTGCGATCTTTGCGCCTTTGCGAGAGAAATTACAGCATTTATGGACGGACACCAAGCAGGACCTGCACCTCGCGGGGAATGCTTGCCCCCACGTAGATGGCTTGGATCACACTATTCAACATACCGCATTGTTATGGAAACAGAAGGAGTGATCACGGCTACTGTGATGAAACAACGACCAGGTGTGGCCCCATGGACTGGGAAAAGCTGGTCAGTGGTTGTGGCTTGGCGAAGGCATCACCCTGCGCATAATTTACACCCATTCTGCCCAGTTCCTCGGCCAGTTCATGTGTTTCAACATACTCGGCGATCGTCTCCTTGCCCAGCAGGTGCCCAAGCTCAGTGATGGCTTTGACCATGGCGCGGTCATAAGGATCTGAAAGTATGTCGCGTACAAAGGCCCCGTCGATTTTCAGGAAATCCACAGGCAGTTTCTTCAGGTACGGGAAAGACAGACCGCTGCCGAATTCATCCAGTGAAAATCTGAAGCCGCAGCCGCGCAGTGTCAGCATAAAGCCGGTGGCTGCAGTGATATTCGCAATCGTTGCAGTCTCCGTGACTTCAAAGACGATTCTCCCGGGGTCGGCGCCGGTCCTGTCCATTTCGCTGATGATGAATCTCAACATTTCAGGGTTGCCAATGGATTGCCCGGAAAGGTTGATCGAGATGATCACCGGCCAGTCTCCACGTGCGGGGTCGCTGGCCAGCCACTCCATCGCGTGGCTGATAACCCAGCGATCGATGCCGGTTGCAATGTTGTATTTCTCACTGGCAGGAAGAAAGGTGCCGTGGGCAATGACAGTGCCGTCTTCATCAATCATGCGCAGCAGGATCTCGATGTGCTTGTCGTGACGATGGCGGTTTGCACAGGGTACGATTGGCTGAAAATACAGTGCAAACCGGTCCTCATCCAGTGCCTGCGTGAGCCGGGACACCCATTGCAGTTCACCGTGGCGCTCCTGGAGACGCCGTTCGCCAGGCTGTGTGATCTGAACCTGGTCACGACCGGATTCCCTGGCAAGGCAGCAGGCGGAGTCTGCTGCGCTCATCGCACCGGCAATATCGGCAGTGTTGCGGTCAACCGGAACGACACCGATGTTGATGCCGAGCGTGAACGAGTGTTCTCCCCAGGTAAACTGGTACGCCTTGATTGCAGCCAGCAACTCATTGGCAATTCCGAGCGCCTTGTCCAGCGGGCAGTTCTCAAGCAGCATGCCGAATTCGTCACCGCCAAGGCGGCCCAGTGTGTCGCATTGACGCACGCTGCTGAGAAACAAGCGTGCAACTTGCTGCAGCAGTTCATCGCCTGCTGCATGACCGCAGGTATCGTTTACGGCGTTAAACTGGTCAAGGTCCAGGTATAACAGTGCGTGTGTGGCCGCATGCATGCGGGCATGTTCTATTGCACGTTCAACCCGGCATTCAAACTCATGCCTGTTTATCAGTCCTTTAAGAACGTCATGTGACGCATGGTTGGCGAGTTTCCGCTTCTTCCTGCCGACACGGGTTATCACGGCCCTGACAACCAGTAATGAAAACAGCAGGGCGATCCCGGCCAGCGTGAGCAAAAGTTGCCTGGTTTCCGAATAGTGGTCCTGACTGGCCTGCAGTGCCCGCTCTGCATTGTTTTTTTCAAGGGCAACGAGTGCTTCAATATTAACAAGTATCTTTTGCTGATACCCGACAGCCCTGTTCACGGCATTGTCTGTTTCGGCTGCGGGCGCATCGCTCATCAGCAGGCTGGCCGCGTTGTCATTATAGGGTTGCGAACTTGATGTTAATTGCTGCAGTTCTTCAATAATTGCGAATTCATGTTTATCCATGCCGAGACTGGAAAGTTTCTCGCGGGCATTCCGGTATTTCCCGGCGAGGCTCGTGAATCGTTGCAACTCCTCGTCGCGGTCAAAGATATCATTCGTGAGTTGCATGGTCTTGAGGCTTTCGGCTCTCAGGCGGATGGCATCGCGCATATCGTTTGCTGCGGCTGTCTTGATACTGGTGACCTCGACCAGTTTCTCCATGCTCTCGTTGAGTGACCGGAGTTGTACCAGGGATACAAATACGAGTGAGACCGTCAGCGCCAGGACAGCCATGAACCCGAGCGCAACAGATATGTAGTGGTTCTTCATCAAGCGCTTGTCTGTATCAGTATGTCAAATAAGAAGACCGTTTTTACCGGATGGACGGGTATCCTGAGCTTATCGGCACTGCGGGTGGATTCTGGAGGGGGAAGTAAAAAGTGAGAAGTTAAGAGGTTCGAGGTTCGAGGTTAAAGGTCAGAAGTAAAAGGTAAAAGGCAAAAGGCAAAAGGCAAAAGGCAAGAAGTGAGTATGGATTGGCTGCTTTGGATGGATAGCCGCTCGCTACTTTTTACTTCTCACTTTCTTATCGGGGAAAGGCACTTGATCGTCCAGCGTTGTTATCCTCGCTGCCACAGCGCAGGTTGGAAGGCAGTGCTTCATGCATCCGGACCGGCGGATCGAGTTCCAGCTGGTTCATGATGGAAATAAATTGCTCACGTGTTATCCCGGTGCCGAGACGTGGATTGTATTGTTTTTCCTCCGCGATCGTGGAAGAGACCCGCCCCTGGTAGTCATGCCCCGGGTAAACGATGGTCGAGTCCGGCAGTGTGAACAGCCGCTGGGTAATGGAATCAAACAAGGTGCCCGCGTCACCGGACTGAAAATCGGTGCGGCCGCAGCCACGTATCAGCAAGGCATCGCCGGTAAAAACGGCGCCTGGAATCGCAAAGCTCACGTCGCTGTCGGTATGCCCGGGGGTAGACAGAACCCTGATCTTGCTACTTCCCAGCGGGAGCAGGTCACCATCGCGGAACAGAACGTCCGCGCATTTTGCCCGGCTGTTCTCATGCACCATGACTATGGAATTCAGCCGGTTTCGAAGGATGCCGGAGCCGGTGATGTGGTCGGCGTGAACATGGGTTTCAAGTGTATAACGGAGCTTCAGACCAAGCTCCCTGAGCAGTCGAATGTCACGATCTACCTGTTCCTCAACCGGGTCGATCAATGCGGCCTCACGACTCCCGCGGTCCCATACCAGGTAGCTATAGGTGAAGCTTCCGGGGTCGAATAACTGGCGCAGTTCCATGGTTGGTACACTCATTGGTCTGCCTGCTGATCTTGTTCACTGGCGATGAAGTCGCTGCGTGATCCCAGGTTATGCACCTGGTGAAAACCGCAGGCCTTGAGCAGACGCCTGGCGGCACCGCTGAGCTGCCCGCTGCTGCAATACAGCAGGACCGGCGTGTCCTTGTTTAGTCTATTCATTGCCCGCTGGATGTCCGGCAGCGGTATGTTCACTGAACCGGGCAGGGCGCCGTGCGCGTACTCATGCGGTTGCCGCACATCGACAAGCTGCGCACCCTGTTTAATCAGGATACGTGCCTCATGCTGTGAAATGGTTGCCTGGTACATTGTGCGTGCTCCTTGATGTTTACGGCATGACGTCCCTTGCAGGTTTTTCACTGGCCTTTGTCTATCGAATTTGAGTGTGTCATGCAGCTGTCCATCAGACGGCAAACCTTGATAAAGCCGCCAAGGGTTACGGCAGATACACTCAGTAAAACCAGTATCAGAGTGGCGAAATGCATGGCCCATCTTCTCGTCAAGTAATCAGAACATAATAAAATAAGAATATGCTTATATATTAGCACTAATATTACCAGGATCAAGGTTTTTTTATAAAAAAATTATACTGCAACCTATTGATAATATTATGTATTTATAATTATTATCCGCCAATTATTTGGCTCGCCGGTTTTTCGTGATTCTGGGCCTGTTTCGGCCGCCTGGCCGGCATTTTCCCTGCGGTTGGGCCGCCTGGCAGCCCTTGAGAAAAATTTCCACGAGGAATTTCGCCTGCGTGTTCAGCCGTGGCGGGTCCCTCTGTACAATGACCTGCCTTTGAACGTGGATGAGCCCCGTTGCCGACGCCGGCAGTCATGACTGGAGAAAAACATGAGCAAGCAGTTGAACCGCTACAGTTCCCGCATCACCCGGCCCAAATCACAGGGAGCCTCGCAGGCCATGCTGCACGGGACCGGGTTAACCGCCGAAGATATGGACAAGGCCCAGGTCGGCATTTCGAGTGTCTGGTACGAGGGCAACACCTGCAATATGCATCTCAATGATCTCGCTGCCCGCGTGCGCGAGGGTGTGCGGGCGGCCGGTCTTGTCGGTATGCGCTTCAACACCATCGGGGTCAGTGATGGTATCTCCATGGGTACCGACGGGATGAGCTACTCATTGCAATCGCGCGACCTGATTGCAGACTCGATTGAGACCGTGATGAGTGCGCAATGGTATGACGCCAATATTTCCCTTCCCGGGTGTGACAAGAACATGCCCGGTTGTTTGATTGCCATGGGCCGGCTCAACCGCCCGGCATTGATGGTCTACGGCGGGACCATCAGGCCCGGCCACTACAAGGGGCGCACGCTGGATATCGTGTCGGCCTTCCAGAGTTACGGTGAATTCATTGCCGGCAAGATTGATGAAGAGACACGTCATAATATCGTCGATAATTCCTGCCCGGGTGCCGGTGCGTGTGGCGGCATGTACACCGCCAACACCATGGCCTCGGCGATCGAGGCCATGGGGATGTCGCTGCCCTACAGTTCTTCAACGCCTGCGGAAGACCCGGCCAAGCTGGAAGAATGTTTCAATGCCGGCAAGGCGATCCTCAAGCTGCTGGAAAAGGACATCAAGCCGCGTGACATCATGACGCGCCGTGCCTTTGAAAATGCCATGGTGATTGTTATGGCTCTGGGAGGATCAACCAATGCGGTGTTGCACCTGATTGCCATGGCGCGTGCCGTTAATGTGCCGCTCGGTATTGACGATTTCCAGTCAGTCAGCGACCGGGTGCCGTTCCTGGCCGACCTGAAACCCAGTGGAAAATATGTCATGGAAGACCTGCATAACGCAGGTGGTACACCGGCGGTGATGAAGTACCTGCTGGGTGAGGGTCTGATCGATGGTGATTGCCTGACGGTAACCGGAAAGACGGTGGCCGAAAATCTGGATGGCTTGCCGGGCCTGAAACAGGGCCAGGATGTTTTTCATGCTATTGATGACCCGATCAAGCAGACCGGTCATATACAGATACTCAGGGGCAACCTGGCGCCGGGTGGTTCGGTTGCCAAGATTACCGGCAAGGAAGGGCTGCAATTCAGCGGGCCGGCAAAGGTTTTCGATGCCGAGGAGATGATGCTCGAGGCCCTGGAAGAAGGGCGCATCAACAAGGGGGATGTGGTCGTGATCCGTTATGAAGGCCCGAAGGGTGGTCCCGGTATGCCGGAAATGCTGACACCGACCTCGGCCATCATGGGTGCGGGGCTGGGCGACGCTGTGGCCCTGCTCACAGATGGCCGTTTTTCAGGGGGCTCGCACGGTTTCATTATCGGTCATATCGTCCCGGAGGCGCAGGAGGGCGGCCCGATCGCATTGATCCGTGATGGCGACCTTGTATCGATCGATGCGGAAAAAAAGACCCTGTCCGTGGCCGTCAGTGACGCCGAGATGGAGCAGCGTCGCAAAGACTGGACCATGCCGGCCTACAAGGCCGAAGCGGGCACATTGTTCAAGTACATCAAGCTGGTCAGGAATGCGTCAGAGGGCTGTGTGACGGATGAATGACATGCGACCTTTGTAGGGCCGAATTCATTCGACCGGCATTATTGATTGTCGAATGAATTCAACCCTGCAGCTGTTCTCTTTCAATGCGCGGGCTAGAACGTATCCCAGGAAGATTTTTTGCGGAACCGGATGCGTGGAATGATCAGGCCGGCAATAATACCCAGCAGTACGACGGCGGCGCCCACCATGAACCAGTCGCGGGCCGTTCGGTCCTTGAGGCTTTCATTTTCCTGGTTCAGGGTTTGCATCTGCCTTTCCAGTGACACCACCCGTCCTTTCAGGCTCTTGTTCTCGGAATCAAGGGCCAATGCGCTGGATGCGGTGCGTTTGATTTCAGCCAGTTCCTGGCTGACGTTCCGCGTTTGTCCATCCAGAGCGGCCAGGCTCTTTTCGAGGGTGTTCTTTTCCTGCGTAAGCGCGGTTATCGTGGCAGTCATCTTGCTGTTTTCGAGTTCCAGTTCGGCAAGATTCTTTTCTGCAGCCGTTAGCAGTTCGTGTGCAGCCCGGCTCTTCATCAGGAAGCGGGAAAGCACCCAGCCTTCCTTGCCGCTGCTGGTACGCACATGGCTGTAGCCGGAGCTTTTGTCGGTCTCGAGTACCTCAACCGGCGTGCCGCTGCGCAACATACGGGTAATGCCGTAGTCGGTACCCTTGCCGCTGCGCATGGTGATTTCAAGGCGGTCACTGATATATTTGGTTTCGGCAGCCGCAGTGCCGGTCAATACCAGGAACATAGAAACAAGAACGAGTACGTTTTTCACTGCAACTCCATGACGTCTGTAGATTTTTGAGGGGGTATTCTAGCCGATTGGGGGCGCTGTGTGCAGGCGGGTTGTCCCGTCCGGCTGTTTCAGGGTAATCATAGGGAAAACAACGGGGTTGCACACCCTTTTGCCCGGGTAACAGGGTATTATCTTGATTCTTACCTATTGTTTTGGCTGCTTGAACGATGATGATTGATCCTTCAGGAAATACCCTGCTGGCGGCGCGGCAGGTGCCGTCACCCAATTTTGACGAGCGCCCGGAGGGATGCGCAATTGGCCTGATTGTCATTCATGGCATCAGCCTGCCACCGGGTGAGTATGGTGGTCCCTGGATAGACCGCTTGTTTACCAACTGTCTCGACCCGGATGAACATGACTATTTTCAGGAAATCGCACATTTAAAGCTGTCCAGCCACCTGCTGGTTCGGCGCGACGGTGAACTGGTCCAGTATGTACCCTTTTCCATGCGTGCCTGGCATGCCGGCGAGTCATGCTATGACGGTCACACGGCCTGTAATGATTTTTCCATCGGTATTGAACTGGAGGGCCAGGATTCCGAGCCCTACACTGCAGAACAGTACGAGCGGTTGGCGGAGGTCATCCACGAATTGATCGCGGTTTATCCTGGCCTGTCTGCAGACCGGATTGTCGGGCACAACGACATTGCACCACAACGCAAGACCGACCCGGGCGAGGCGTTTGACTGGCAGCAGTTGCATGCTCACCTGGCCGCGTTTCAGTCCTGAGAGGTGTGTACCGTGGCCGCCGCGCTGAACAGGGACACAAGGGTTGATCTGCTGCGTCATGGTGAACCGGTGGGCGGCAGCCGTTACCGTGGTCGGGTGGACGATGCGCTCAGCGAGAAGGGCTGGCGGCAAATGTGGCAGGCCGTGGCCGCTCGCAGTGACTGGCAGCAGGTCATTACGTCACCCCTGCAGCGCTGCCAGGCCTTTGCCGACCGGCTCGGCGAGCAGCATGGGCTGCCGGTACACACCGAGCCGCGTTTTGCCGAGGTCGGTTTCGGTGTCTGGGAAGGCAAGACCCGCGTGGAACTGGAACAGCTGTTTCCCGGGCAGCTCGCACGGTTTTACCAGGACCCGGTTAACCAGCGCCCGCCCGGTGCCGAGCCGCTGGATGAGTTTCTGTCCCGGGTGCAAAATGGCTTCGATGAATTGCTGGCGCGGTTTGCCGGGCAAGCAGTGCTGGTCGTTGCGCATGCAGGTGTGATCCGGGCTGTCATGGTCCACGCCTTGAAAATACCGCCGGCAGCCATGTACCGCATCCATATTGCAAATGCAGGTATGACGCGCCTCAGTACCGACGGGGAACGCTCCTTTAAACTGCTAGCGCATGGTGCGGGTTGATGTAGTGCGTATTGGAATTGATCTCGGGGGCACAAAAATCGAAGGCATCGTCCTTGCCCCGGATGGCGAGGAACTGGTGCGTGAGCGTGTCGCCACCCCGCCGGACGACTATCAGGCTACGCTGGCGGCCATTGTTGACCTGGTTGCAATGCTTGAGAAATCCGTTGCACGGCAATGTTCGATTGGTGTCGGGATGCCGGGTTCCCGGTCGCGTGCCACCGGCCTGGTGAAGAACGCCAACTCGGTTTGCCTGAATGGCATGCCCCTGCATCGTGATCTTGAATCGATGCTGGGACGTCCCCTGCGTTTTGCAAATGATGCGGATTGCCTTGCACTGTCGGAGGCAAGCGACGGTGCGGCGGCCGGTGCCGGGATCGTCTTCGGCGTAATTGTCGGAACGGGGACCGGTGGGGGGATTGTTGTCAACGGGAGGCTGCTCAGCGGTCCCAACGGCATCTCCGGTGAGTGGGGGCACAACCCCCTGCCGTGGCCGCGGGATGATGAACGGCCGGGTTTCGAATGTTATTGCGGCCAGCATGGCTGTATCGAGACCTGGTTGTCCGGCCCTGGCATGTCACGGGATCATTATCTCGCACACGGGAAAGAACTGCAGCCGTTCATCATTTCCCAGTGTGATGAACTCGGCGATATGAGATGCCGGGATACCATGACGCGTTACGCGGACCGGATGGCGCGTGCCCTGGCGAGCGTTATCAACGTGCTTGATCCGGACGTGATCGTGCTGGGTGGCGGTGTTTCCAATATTGCATCGCTTTACAAGGACGTGCCCTGGTACTGGGGGCAATATATATTCTCGGACCGGGTGGATACGAAGCTGGTGCGTGCCAGGCACGGCGATTCCAGCGGTGTACGCGGTGCTGCCTGGTTGTGGCCTGTATAGCCAGGTTTCGTTTGGAGGAATCGCGGATGAGATTCGCTCCTACCCATTCAGATACACATGCGGATCGTATCCGCGAGGGGGGCGACGGGCACGTACCCATCAGAAAATAATGTCTACAGGCTTGCCGCAATCTTCCTGAGTTCCGGTACTGCAAGACCTCCTGCATCGGCCTGTTGCAAGGCCCGCGCCAGTCGGGCCGGTGCGCTGCGCCCCGTGCAGCCATGGTCGGGATCGCCCTCAAAGGCCTCCAGCATGCCCTTGATCAGCTCATCTGCCGGCAGTTCCGCGCCGACCAGCGACTCCTGTATCTGTATGACTTCACGGGCAATGTCTTCCGCGAGTTCGCGGTGGTTTGCCCAGAGTTCGCTCACTGTTCCGCCGGTAAGCAGCCCGGCACAGTTGGTGGTGATGATGTAGACATTCTTGATCACCAGTTCCAGCTGCAGTTCGGCGGCGCTTTTCAGTGGGCGCACCGGGATATCAATCGTCCCCAGGCTTTCCGCGAGCAGGCCGGCGGCAGGGCCATAGGCCGGCGAGGGGATCAGCACCTTGACCTCCTGGCCTTTTTTCTTTTCAAACCAGACGGAAATCACCGTCGGCTGCACGAAGCCGTAGGGTTGCCAGTCAGCAGGCAGTAATTCATTCTGCAGCAGCGCGATGCGCGCTTTCCAGGTGGCCGGTATCTGTTCCAGCACCGGGTGCAGGTCATTCTCGGCGACGGCAACCAGCACCAGCTCCGGGGCAGGCAGTTGCCTGGCCAGTTCCGCCTGGTCCGTGGTGCGGTTCGCCGGGTAGACGGGGTGGCCGGCGCGCAGAAAGCCGCGCGCAAAAACGCCGCCCATTTCTCCAATGCCGATAATAACGACGGGTGATTTCATTTTTCCTGCTTGTCTCTGCTATTGGGACGCGGGATTATATCGTAATCATTTTTACTGTTTGTTTCACATGTTAATGGATTCAGGCCTTTCCTTTAGACCCTTGCTATTCCCTCGCAGCATCACGGGCCTGGTCCGCTATCTTCAGGGTATTTCAGTATTACTCTTGCTGGCTTTCGCGCCGTTTACTGTTGCCGGGTCGGAAATCCGGGTGACTGATGATGCCGGGCAGGAGATTGTGCTGCAGCAGCCTGCGCGGCGCATCATCGGCCTCTCGCCGCATGTCACGGAACTGTTATTTGCCGCCGGTGCGGGCGGTTCAGTCGTCGGCGTGTCCGAGTACAGTAACTACCCGGCTGCCGCTGAAACAATTCCACGTATCAGCGGTGGTGGCGGACTCGATATGGAAGCCATCATCGCCCTGCAACCGGACCTGGTGGTTGCCTGGCAAAGCGGCAACCCGGACCAGCAGGTGAAGCGCCTGCAGTCACTCGGGATGAGCGTGTTTCTCTCCGAGCCGCGCCGGCTCGGGGATGTCCCGGAAACCATCAGGAAGCTGGGCAAGCTCGCCGCCACCCGCACACAGGCCTTCGAGCAAGCCGCGGCCTATGAACGGCGGCTTGCCGGTTTGCGCAGTCGTTATTCACAGCAGCCGCCAGTCAGCGTGTTCTACCAGATCTGGGAAAATCCGCTGATGACCTTGAATGGTGAACACCTGATCAGTGACGTGATGCGCACATGCGGCGGACGCAATGTATTTGCGGAACTGCCGGCACTGGCGCCGCAAATTGATGTCGAGGCCGTACTGGTTGCCAACCCGGACGTCATCGTGGTCGCGGCGGATGCCGGTGAGGACACTATGCTGGAGTCGTGGCGCCGCTGGCCGGAGCTGTCCGCGGTTCAGCGGAACCAGCTGTACACGATCCGGCGGGAGCTGCTGGTGCGGCAGACGCCGCGTATTCTGGACGGGGTGGAACGCCTGTGCGAGATCCTTGAGAAGGCAAGAAGTGAAAAGTAGGGTCGAATTCATTCGGCCAACAGTGCTGCTGGTCGAATGAATTCGACCCTACCGTTCGTGCTGCCAGAAAACATCGGGCTCACCCGCCTGTTTATTCAAGTGCCGCGCCATGACAAACAGCAGGTCGGAGAGCCGGTTCAGATATTGAAGCGAGGCCGGGTTGATGCCGGACTGTTTGCCGAGGCTGAAGCTGCGCCGCTCGGCGCGGCGGCAGATGGCGCGTGCCATGTGGCATGCGGCCGCGGCCTTGCTGCCTCCCGGCAGGATGAATTCCTTCAGGGCCGGCAGGTCGGCGTTGAGCCCATCCAGTAAATGTTCCAGTTGTGCAACCTGTGCGGCGGTTATGCAGCTTCTCCCCGGGATGCAAAGTTCGCCGCCGATATCAAACAGCGCATGCTGAATACCGGTCAGCGCAGAGCGTACGGCAACCGGCAATTCGTGGGTCAGCAGGACGCCAATGGCACTGTTTAATTCATCAACGGTACCGATGGCCTCGACGCGCGGATCGTCTTTGGCTACCCGTGAACCGTCACCGAGGCCGGTCGAGCCGTCATCGCCGGTGCGGGTATAGATTCTTGAAAGCCGGTTGCCCATTCAGCCGTCCAGCAGTCGATATTCAACCGGTACAAGCATGTCGATACTGCGGCCATGCAGCCATTGTCCGGCGCCGGGTATGCTGGCCAGTTGCAGTGCCTTTACCGCGGCCCGGTCCAGTGCCGGATAGCCGGAGGTCTCGTTGATGTGCAGGCTTGAAATCAAACCATCCGCCTCGATGTGCAGTTCCAGGGTGACGATACCCTGCCAGCCCTTGCGACGCGCAATGGCGGGATAGCTGAGTCGTTGTGTGACCAGTTGCAGCACACGGTTGCGCAGGTGCCGGTCGGATTCTTCCCGGCTGGGAAGTGGACTGCTGGCTGCCATGTTTTCCGGAGCCGAACTGTCCGGTCGGTGGATGTCCACGGGATCCGTCTTCACCTCGACAGCTGCTTCACTGCTTGCATGGCGTGCTGTGTAAACAGGTTCATGAGGGGGAGCGGGGCGTCTTGCCATTGCCGCTGCCGGGCTGCGCCTGTTTGCGGGGTCCGGCGCAGGCAGGGATGCGGTCTGGCCCGTTTTATCCATGACATCCAGCAGCAGCACCTGTCCCGGGTTGCCGGCATCGGGAACCGGGCCTGACCATACCACCAGTGCTGCGGCGTGTATGGCCACGGATAATGCCAGGAACCATTTCAAGTGATGAGTCATTAATGCTTGCTGCCGAATTCCCTGGAGACGGTGAACAGTATAGTCCGCTCCGGTAATGGATAGGCATTGTACACGCCCGCGCTGAAGGTACTGCTGACCCCGTAATCGATGGCCTTTTCATCGAATATATTGTTGACCTCAAGACCCAGCGTGTATCCCGCGAGTATCTGGCTGGCCCTGGCGTCGACCGTGGTGTAGGCAGGGATCTTCTCGCCGAAGTTGTTGGCCTGGTCATTATCGAAGTACTTGCTGCCCATGTAATTGACCGCAACCGTAAAAACGGTGTTGGCCGATTGTTGCCAGGTCCCTGCCAGGCTGGCCTTGTTTTCCGGAACCAGCGGCACGGTGTTGCCGGAGAACGGACCGTCGCGGAACTTCGAACGCATGTATGTGTAATTGCCATGCAGACGCAGCCGGTCCGTAAGGTCAACGGCGCCGCTTAATTCAAGACCGTAGCGTTCCGTGGGATCCAGGTTGATATTCTCGAAGGTGACCGGGTTAAAGTGGATCTCGTTTTTCAGCCGCATGTAATAGGCGTCGGCATTGAGGGACAGTTTGCCGATGTCATAGCGGGTGCCGATATCAAGGCCGTTCCCGGTTTGCGGCTCCAGCGGCGAGAATATCCTGGTGCCGCCGAGGAACTCGAAGGTGTCCGGGTCAAAGAAAAACCTCGACTCAAACATCTCGTCCACGGTGGTCACGCGGGCGCTGCGGGTGAACTTGGCATAGACGGCCGTGGCCGGGTTGAGCTGTTTTTCGATGCCGGCCTCCAGCATGTGTACCCGCTGACTGTCTGACAGGCGGGGCGCTGCGCCATCTGAAAAGGGATCGGCGCCCGGTGCGGCTGGATCGAAGCGGTCCCTGGCCTCCAGCTTTACCCATTGCAGGCGGGCTCCGAGGTTGACCGTGATGTCTTCACTCGCAGCCATCACCGTGTCCGCATACACGGCGGTGGATGTTTGTTCGGCATCCAGTTTGTGGATCGGTGCGTAGCTTGTGGACGGATTCAAAGAGCGGTCGGAATGGTAGTCGCTGCTGTAATAGTCGATGCCCGCAGTGGTGGTTGTCTGCCTTCCAAGCAGACGGTGGGGCTTGCTGATGCGTGGCGTGAGTGACCAGGTATCGAGGTCGGTATCGAGGTGGCTGGCAAAGAACCCGCCGAAGAGGTAATCATCATAAAAGGCCTGCTGGTTCTTGTGACGATAACTGAAATCGAAAACGGCCTCGGTACCATCCTCCAGGAAGCGTGTGTAACCGGGGTTGATCACGTAGCCATCCTGGTTCCCGTAGTCTTGCGGGGTGCTGGTCCCCCTGCGGTCGGTCTTGAGCTCGTTGACCCCGGCCCCCGGGTTGACCTTGCGCTCTCCCGGCAGATCCAGGTCCTGTTCAAAACCATTAAGTTTCAGGGTCAGTTCGCTGTTATCACGCGTGTAGCGGATGTCGGTGTTGACACTGCGCTGGTCCAGGTCGTTGTGGTCGCGGTAGCCGTCGCTCCAGGTGCCATGCGCCCCGAGGAACAAGGCAAGCGGGCCGTTGTTGTGGCTGGCATGCGCATCCACTTGCCGGGTATTCAGGTTGCCCGCGCCCGCCTTGACGAAGGCCGTTGTACCGGGTTCTACCGGCTGGCGGCTGATTATGTTGATGCTGCCGCCCACTGCGCCATCACCATAGAGTACCGCGCCGCTGTTGCGCAGGATCTCGATGCGCTCGATGCCTTGCAGTGGTATGACGCTTAAATCAACGCTGGAAAAGTCCACGTCATTCAGGCGCCGCCCGTCCAGCAGGATCAGTGTGTTCTGACTGGAGGCTGCGCCGAAGCCGCGAATATCAACCGCGGCGCCGGTACCGTTATTGCCGAACAGGCTGCGTGTCACAACGCCGGCCTCACGGCCCAGCAGTTCCGGCAGTGTGCGTGCGGTGCTTTTCCCGATATCTGCCGCGGTAATCACCGTGGTATTGCCGCGTGCCTTGAGGCCCTCGGTGCTGATGCGGGTAGCGGTTACCAGGATGTTGTTCGATGCCGGGGTGCCTGCAGCCGGGCTGCCGCAGTACAGTCCGGCAAGCAGGATCTGCAACACAATGATGATGCTGTTTTTCACTACATTCTCCATGCCACAGCACGGCCCCGTGCTGACGGTTGATGAACGCAGAAGGAAAATGACAATGACAGGAACAGGTATTCCACTGCCAGCATCGCCCCTCGCGATACATGCATGTGGTTTCAGGCCGGTCTCCGGACTCGCGAGTGGGTTGCTACCCGGTGAATCACCTTCCCGCGCCATGCGCAGTGGTGTATTGATCCACCTTGACTCGCTTACCGTTGCGGGGGCAGTGCCGGAATTGTCTGTTGAGTTGACGCACCGGCTTCCCGTTTCATCCCCTGGACGAAGGTCCCTGGGACACCTGAAACTAAGCAGGGCAGACTGTACGGCCGGGCATGGTGTGTGTCAAGAAGCCCCTTTGTGACTGCAGGGCCAAATTCTTTCGACCAATTCATGAAGGTCGAATGAATTCGACCCTACAAGCGAATTGAAAAGTGTGTAAAGAAGCCCCTTTACGCCTGCAGGGCCGAATTCATTCGGCCAATCCGGAACGGTCGAATGAATTCGACCCTGCAGGCAAACTGAAAAGTCTGGCGAGACTTTCCCGGTAGCCTGTTGTTGCATAGACGGTTTGTGAGGCCATGGCGGCGATTTGCCTGCGCGCCTGTTCATGCGCGAGGTAGTAACGGGTTTTTTCGGCAAACCCGGGCAGATCCCTGCAGGAAATGGTTTGCATGCCCAGTTGTGTTTCATCCATCGCAGCCTGCCAGTCACATATCTGGAATCCACCGGCGGCCGGTATTTCATAAAACTTCATGTTGAAGCCATTGTCCGTTGCCCCGTGATGCAGGTTGAGCGAGATCCTTGAACAGGCATGTACCTTAAGGCTGTCCTGCAGCGACAAGGGGCCCTTGCGGCTGATTCCCCGGCAGTGCCGCCAGCCGCGTCCCCAGACCTGTACGGGTGTGTCGAGCCGCCCGTTCAGATAACGAATCAGCTTGCAGCGTTCCGGGTAACAGGTTCCAACGAATGAAACATCCGCTGTAAACCGTTCCCTGTCGCTGGCAGACAGTTCGGGCCGGTGAAACCGTTCTGATACCCCGAACGGGAAATACAGCAGTTGATCGGGGTACACCGGCTTGAGTTTTTCATAGCTGCCCTTGTACGAGACAAGTATCCGCTCGGAGAAACCGGCGGCCCGTTTTATGCTTTCCAGCGCCTGGTCGGTGAGGATGTCGCCCCACCAGAAGATGACCCTGAGTTGCGGCGATTTCTCACGCAGCCTGTTAACGGTTTCGGCATCAACCTTCCCCTGGATGCTGAACAGGACATCCGGGCGGAACCGGTCCAGCTGCCGGTATAACTGTTTCCTGTAGCGCCGCGCCCAGGCGCTGCGGCGGTCCACGTTCGACAGCAAGCGGCTGCCGAGCAGTGCCAGGCGGTCGCCTGTCCGTTTGTGATTGTGGAAGCAGTACTCGACCGGGTGTCCCGACTGCATGAGGGTGTCGGCAATGATCTCGGTCCACATCCCTGCCCAGCGCGGGCCCTCTATAAAAATCTTTAACGGCTGTGTCACGACGTGTGATTACCGAGGCAGCCACACGGGTCCATCAGGTCCCTGCAGGGATTGCAGTGGATGTTGATAGAGACGATCCAGGCTGGCCTGTGTGATGACCTCTTCGGCATAGCCCTGGGCATATTGGCCATCACCAAACAGCAGCAGGAAACGATTGCAGTAACGCAAGGCGAGGTTGAGGTCATGCAGCACCAGCAGCAGTGATTTCCCGGTGTCCATTGACTGCCGCTTGAGTATGTCGAGCGTGAGAATCTGGTAATGAATATCCAGGTGACTGGTCGGCTCATCGAGCAGCAGTATTTCAGGGTCCTGGGTCAGCAGGGTGGCGATGCCCACTCGGCGGCGTTCGCCACCGGACAGGGTTGCGACATTGCGTGTCTCCATATCCTCCAGGCCGACTGACATGAGTGCCGCACGTGCCTTCCTGTAGTCGTTTACACCTTCCCATTGAAAACTGCCCAGCCAGGGGTGACGGCCGGTCAGGACGGTTTCCAGGACACTGGCCGGGAAGCTGTCATTGTGATCCTGTAACAGGATGCCGATATGTCGGGAGCGTGCCTTCCCGGGTAACCCTGTCAGGGATGTGCCATCCAGTGTGATACTGCCGCCGGTCGTTTGCCGCAGCCCGGCCAGGGTGTGCAGGAGTGTGGTCTTGCCGGTGCCATTGCGTCCGAGTATGCACCAGCGGTCACCGGCTTCAATGCGCAGATCCAGGTCCTGGCATACCCGCGTATCACCAATAGTGACTGTCAGCGAACTGGCTTCGAGGACAGACATCCGGTTAGTGTCCATCCTGAAAGAATAACTCGCGCCAAGGCGCAGAGATCGCAAAGTTATAATCTATTGTTATCAAAACCATGCAAAAAATCTTTCCTGGCGTCTTGGCGAGAAAATATTGATGTTTATAGAGGTACACTAGTTCTCGTCGCCGTGGAGTGTGCGGCTGTGATGCAGCAGCGCCAGGAACAGGGGCACACCAACCAGTGCCGTGAGGATGCCCACCGGCAACTGCCGCGGTGCCAGCAGTGTACGCGCCAGGGTATCTGCAACGATGAGCAGGCTGCCCCCCAGCAGTGCCGCCGCCGGCAGCAGGATACGGTGGTCGCGTACGCCGCCCAGGCGCAACATGTGTGGAACGATCAGGCCGACAAAGCCGATGGTCCCGGCCAGGGTAACGGCCGTGGCAGTCAGCAGGGATGCCAGCAGATAGATTAAACGCCGTAACGGCTTGATGCGCACGCCCAGCGACGCCGCGGCCAGTTCACCATGGGTAAGGATATTCAGCGAGCGCGCAATGGCGAGAGCGGAGAGCAGTCCGACAAGCAAAATGGAAAAACCCGTGTAGGGTACAGAGGCATAACCCAGGTCACCCATTAACCAGAACAGCATGCCGCGCAGGCCCTGTTCAGGGCTGAGCGCCAGGATAAAACCAATGCATGCACCCCAGCCTGCGGCAACCACAACCCCGGTAAGCAGCAGTCGACTCGTCGTCCAGCTGCCGCGTCCCTGTGACAGGCCGAACACCAGCAGCATGGAAAACAGGGCGCCGGTAAATGCCGCAGCATGCAGACAGAGACTGCCAAGGCCGAACAGCAGTGCCAGCAGGGCCCCGGTTGCGGCACCACCGGATACTCCCAGCACATAGGGGTCGGCGAGTGGATTGCGCAACAGTACCTGCATCAGGCTGCCGGCAAGCGCCAGCAGTGCGCCGGTAGTAAATGCAGCCGCTGCCCGCGGCCAGCGCAGTTCGATGACGACACGGTCGGCAAGTCCCTGTGTGTCCCCGGTAATTGCAGTCAGCAGTTCCTGCCAGCCAACGTCGACACTGCCACTCGACAGGCTGAAAAGGAAGCTTGCCAGGGTGGCGAGAAGCAATGCAGTGAAGAGAACAACAGGACGCATACTAGTGACGGCACCTCAGGAATTTCTCAAACTTATTACCGGCCAGCCATGTTCGCTGGTATGTTGTTTGAGGACTTCATCCGGGTCAACGGCAACCGGATGGCTGACCCGGTTTAACAGTGGCAGGTCATTGTGCGAGTCGCTGTAAAACCAGCTGTCGTCGAGTGTTTTCCGGTTGGCTTTCAGCCAGTTTTCAAGCAGTAGTACCTTGCCATCCCGGAAGCAGGGTACACCGGTAATGCCGCCGGTATAGCGGGCATTGATGATCTCGGGCTCGGTCGCCAGCAGGTGTTCGATGCCGTACAGTTTCGCGATCGGGCCGGTAATAAAGCGGTTGGTTGCGGTGATGATGACCAGTGTGTCGCCCTGTTGCCGGTGCCGGGCGATTAATTCCTCTGCCCTGGGAAGCAGGATCGGGATGATCTTCTCCTCGATATACTGGCTGCGCCACTGTTCGAGGGTTTCCATGCTGTGTTCGGCCAGCGGTTTGAGCTGGAAGGCGAGGAACTCGTGGATGTCCAGTTCGCCGATCCTGTATTGATCGTAGAAACGCTGGTTTTCGCTTGCATACAGCTGGCCGTCAACAATGCCTTGCTCGACCAGGAAGCAGCCCCAGAGATAATCGCTGTCACCGGCGATCAATGTATTGTCGAGGTCAAACAGTGCAATGCCCACGCCGCGCCACTCCCGGATAAAAAACGTTGCCAAGCATACACGAATGGAAAACCGGCAAGTGTTTCTGTCATATGCCACCGGTTGCCCCGGCCTGTTAGCTATGGGAGAATGATTTTAATTCAGAAGTGCGGCAAAGGGATTATAAGTGATTGATCCGGACGGATTTAGGCCAAATGTCGGGATTATTCTGTCGAACATCGAGGGCCGTCTTTTGTGGGCCCGGCGAATCGGGCAGGATGCCTGGCAGTTTCCGCAGGGTGGCATGCGCTCGGACGAGACACCGATCGAAGCCATGTACCGGGAACTGGCCGAAGAAATCGGCTTGCAGCCGGAACAGGTTGACGTGATTGGCGAAACCCGTGGCTGGTTGCGCTACCGCCTGCCACGGCAGTACATGCGGTATTCAAGCCGGCCACTTTGCGTCGGTCAGAAGCAGGTCTGGTTCCTGCTGCGCATACTGTGTGATGACCGGGATGTCTGTCTTGACCAGTCCGGCAAGCCGGAATTCGATCGCTGGTGCTGGGTTGATTACTGGCATCCTCTCAAGGAAGTTGTTTCATTCAAACGCAATGTTTACCGGCAGGCATTGAATGAACTGGCGCCCCTGTTGTTCCCTGAAGGCGTGCCTGCCAGTTTGAAATAAGATAGTTGACGATATATTACCGGGTTCAGGTGATTGTAAGGCGGAACCCGGGGTAGCCATTTTTCACTGCTAGCAACTGGAACTGTTCCCATGCTGGATGTTTTGCGCCGAATTGTGCAGAAGGTAAACGCTGCGCCTGACCTTGGACAGGCATTGGAGATTATTGTCCAGTCTGTGCGCGAGGCGGTAAATGTGGATGTCACGTCCGTTTACCTGCTGGATGCCGAGCATGGCGAGTATGTTCTGCGGGCAACGGAAGGGTATCGTAAAAGTGCCATTGGTAAAGTGCGCCTGCAAAAGGGTGAAGGTCTTGTCGGCATGGTGGGCGAACGTGAGGAGCCCGTAAATGTAGAAGATGCCCCGGGACATCCCCGCTATCGATTTGTCAATGATACCGGTGAGAAGCCATATCATGGTTTTCTGGGTGTTCCGATTATTCAGTATGGCCGGGTATTGGGTGTGCTGGTTGTCAGGCAGCGCGAGGTGCGCAAGTTTGATGACGAGGAAGAGGCCTTCCTGGTGACGCTGGCGGCGCAACTGGCCGGTGCCATTACACACGCCGGTACCAGTGGTGATATCTCAAGTGTGCTCGATGCCACACATGAAGTTTCCATTTCACTGCAAGGCCTGCCCGGTGCATCCGGCGTGGCGATTGGTCAGGTCATGGTCGTGTATCCTCCGGCGAACCTGGATGCTGTTCCGGATCGCAAGGTTGACGATATCGAGACGGAAATAAAGAACCTCAACGAAGCAATCGCCGCGGTTCAGGACGATATCAGTGACTATGCCAACCGCATGTCTGCGGTCCTGCCTGCGGAAGAGCTTGCACTGTTTGATGCCTTGCTGATGATGCTGGGAGGCGACAGCCTTGCCGGTGAAACGATTGAGCGGATAAAGGCCGGTAACTGGGCACAGGGCGCCTTGCGCGAGACCATAGCGGAACACGTGCAGGTGTTCGAATCCATGGAAGATTCCTATTTGCGGGAGCGCGCCAGTGATATCAACGACCTGGGACGCAGGATTCTGACGCACTTGCAGAGTGATCGGCCTGTGAGCCGTGTGGCCTACCCGAGGACGGTGCTGGTTGGCGAGGAAATCAGTGCCGGGCAGCTGGCGGAGGTACCGCTGGATATGCTGGCCGGGATTGTTTCGGCCAGGGGTTCCAGTTCGTCGCACGTGGCGATCCTCGCGCAGGCCATGGGTATCCCTGCCGTGATGGGGGTGCGCGACCTTCCGACCGCCCGCCTGGAAGGGCAGACAATCATAGCCGATGGCTACCGTGGTGATGTATTCGTCAATCCCTCGGCACTGGTGCGCGAGGAATATGTGCGTTTGCAGGCGGAGGAATCCGAACTCACCGAGGTGTTGCGGCACGTGGCGGACAAGCCCTCGGAAACGCCGGACGGTATCTCCATTCCAATTTATCTGAATACCGGGTTGATCCCCGGAATCGAGTCGACGGTACCGGGTAAGTGCGACGGTGTAGGGCTTTATCGTACCGAGATCCCGTTCCTTATGAGAGAGCGCTTTCCCGGTGAAGAAGAGCAGATGCGGATTTACCGCAAGACCCTGGAGGCCTATGCACCAAAACCCGTGACCCTGAGAACCCTGGATATCGGTGGCGACAAGATGCTCTCGTACTTTCCGGTACAGGAGGAAAACCCGTTTCTTGGATGGCGGGGCATCCGGATTTCACTGGATCACCCGGAAATCTTCCTGACGCAATTGCGTGCCATGTTGCGTGCCAGTATCGGGCTGAATAATCTTACCATTATGTTGCCGATGATCTCGTCGGTCACGGAACTTGACAGGGCCCTGGTGTTGATCACCCAGGCCTTTTTTGAACTGCTGGAGGAGGGTGAGGCTGTCTACCGTCCACCAATCGGTATCATGATCGAGGTGCCTTCGGCGGTTTACCAGGTTGCCGCCATGGCGCGACGGGTGGACTTTTTCTCAATCGGCACCAATGACCTTACGCAATACCTGCTGGCCGTTGACCGTAATAATTCACGGGTTGCGTACCTCTACCAGAGCTTGCACCCTGCGGTATTGCGCGCGGTGCAGCAGGTGGTTCAGGAGGCGCACAAGCTCGGGAAACCTGTCAGTGTTTGTGGAGAAATGGCGGGCGATCCGGCCGCCGTGCTTGCACTGATGGGGCTGGGGGTGAATAGTTTGAGCATGAATGCCAGCAGCCTGCCGCGCGTGAAGTGGGTGATTCGCAGCTTCACAATGGGTGAGGCGCAGGAACTGCTGCAGCAAGCCATGTTGCTGGAAGAACCCTTTGCCATCCGGGACCTCTATAACAGTGTCCTTGAGCAGGGCGGGCTGGGTGGTCTGGTGCGGGCCGGTAAGTAGTCCGATGCCGGTATGTGGAAGGTCCCGACCTTGCGGAATGTGGTATTGACCGCGCCTTGTTTTCACAATGGTGCGGTAAAGACGCTGGATGAAGCGGTACGCGTTATGGCCGGTGCGCAATTAAACCAGCAGCTCGACAGTACGCAAACCGGGGATATCGTGGCATTTCTTGATGCGCTTACGGGTGAATTCCCCAGGCAGACCCTGCCGCAACTTCCACCAACCCCGGGACGCCCTATTGTGGACCGGTAGTGGCCGGTGCTCCCTGCTGTTTCCGGACTGTAATAAATATGAACAACAGGAGAGAAAAGATGCGGTTAATTGGCGGTAATTCGGGGAAGGCCAGTGCCTGGTGTGTTTCTCTGTTGCTGGTACTTGGTCTTGCCATCTCAGGCAATTCGCAGGCAAAGTCAGCGACGGAAATCGATCTCGAGGTTGATCAGACCCTCAAGGTGTTCACGCAGAAAATCAAAGGTGGCGCCGAGTTCCTGAAAGGTGCAAGCGGGGTGCTGGTATTCCCGACCGTGCTCAAGGCGGGTTTTGTACTTGGGGGGGAATACGGCGATGGCGCACTGCGTGTGGGCGGCAAGACGGTGGATTACTACAACACGGCGGCTGCCTCGCTCGGGTTCCAGGTCGGCGCGCAGGCCAGGTCGATTGTCGTGGTCTTCCTGAGCAGTGAGGCGCTGGCGGATTTCCGCAAAAGTGAAGGCTGGAAGGCGGGTGTCGATGGATCGGTGGCACTGGTCGAATGGGGCGTCGGTGAAGACATCAACACGATCGATATCAAGGACCCGATAGTCGGGTTTGTATTCAGCAACAAGGGCCTGATGTTCAACCTGAACCTTGAAGGTTCAAAATTTACCAGGCTGGAGAAGTAAGTAAGAGGTAAGAAGTGAGAAGTGAGTGGAAGTTCAGTTTGCGCTGCAAGCTGCATATCACTTCTTACTCCTTACTGTATTAGCCGTGTACCCCCGGTGTTGTCGGCTATTTACTTTGTCTGGTCCGGGCGTGTCGACGATGCGGCCGCGCGCTGGCGCTGGCGAACTTTTCATCTATATGATTTATATACAGAAAAAATGTTGCACGGAGGGTGGGCAGTGACCACCCAATCAGGGAGACTGGCATCGGCCGGTTGCAGAGTTTATATTGTATCTAACTGATAGTATTCCCTTCAGGCAGGCAAACAACGGAGTTTGATATGTCACAAACAGCACAGGCAGCAGCAACAAGCGAATTCAACATGGGACTGCCGGACTCGGTCCTGGCACTGACTGATGCGGCTCGCGAGAAGATGAGCGAACTGATCGCACAGGCCGAAGATGATGATCTGAAGGCCATCCGGGTATTCGTTTCAGGTGGCGGTTGTGGCGGCATGGGTTATGGCATGACATTCACGGATACGCAGACTGAATATGACTGTGTGCGTGAAGAGAAGGGGTTCAATATTTACGTCGATGCGGTGGCGCTGAATTTTCTGCGTGGCGTTGAAATCGATTACGTGGAACGTCCGACCGGCGCCAGTTTCGTGTTCAACAATGCCTTTGCCATGTCAGGCGGCTCCGGTACCTGCGGAGCCTGCGGTTCAGCGGGTGGTGGTTGCGCCTGACAGGGTTACTACAAGCCTCTGGTACTGCTTCAATCTGATAAAAATATTATTGCCACGGAAGCACACGGAAGAAAAAATACCTTAAAACTTTTTTCCGTGTAATTCCGTGTGCTTCCGTGGCTATTTAATAAAAAAACTGGCACCCGGCTTGAATCTGTTTCTGTATCCGCTGCTGTCTGGTGGGCTATATTTTTTCCTGTGCGTTTCCAGGCCTTTCAGAGAACGGCTAGATGTTTGCGCGACTCCTGCTGATTGCTCCCCCGAATAGTTATCGCACCACGGCCTATCTCAAGGCAGCACGACACCACGGGGTGGACGTGCTGGTGGCCTCCGAGGGTAAATGCTCCCTGGTCGGTGAGCTTGCCGGCGGACTTCATGTAGACCTGTCTGATCCGGCTGCAGTGGAGGTGTTGCTGGCGGCGAACCGGGAGCGCCCGTTCTGCGGGGTCGTCGCAACCGATGACAACTGCGTTGAACTGGGTAGCCGCATCGCACGGGCGCTGGACCTGCCGCACAACCCGCTGCATGCGGCACGCTATTCGCACCGCAAGGACCTGGCCCGCCAGGTGCTTGCCGCTGCCGCTGTCAGTGTGCCGGAATTTCGTGTTGTGACTCTTGCCGAGTCCCTTGTGCCACAGCTCGAAGGGCTTGTTTTTCCGTGCGTGGTAAAACCCTTGTCGCTTTCGGCCAGTCGCGGGGTGATCCGTGCCGATACACAGGAGCAGGTGCTGTCTGCCTGCGCGCGGATACAGGCGCTGCTGGCGGGCGAGTCCCTGCATGACGGGTTTGCGGCTTCGCATGTATTGATAGAGGGGTTTGTCCCGGGCCCCGAGGTGGCGCTGGAAGGGCTGTTGAAAAATGGCAAACTCGAGGTGCTGGCAATTTTTGACAAGCCGGATCCAATGGAAGGCCCCTTCTTTGAAGAGACCTACTACATAACGCCTTCACGCCACAGTGCTGCAAACCAGGCAGACATTATTGGGTGTGCCGGGGCCGCGTGCGCGGCACTCGGCCTGCGTGAAGGCCCGATTCATGCCGAGGTCCGTTTGTCCGGGAAGGGCTGTGTAGTGCTCGAGGTCGCCAGCCGCACGATCGGCGGTGAATGCGCCCGTTTGCTCAGCTACGGCACCGGCCACAGTCTTGAGTCGCTGGTGATAGCACATGCGACCGGGAAACCGCTCGAAATACAGGCCGGGGCCGGTGGTGCAGGGGTCCTGATGATCCCGATTCCCGCGGCCGGGATCATGCGGCGAGTTGAAGGCATTACTGCGGCACGTGCCGTGCCGTTTGTGGAAGATATCCTGATTAATATTCGTGAAGGCTATGAACTGGTCCCCCTGCCCGAGGGCAGCAGCTACCTGGGGTTTATGTTTGCCAGTGCGCCCACGCCGGAACAGGCCGAGGCGGCCCTGCGCGCGGCACATGAAAAGCTGAAGATCGTGGTAGCACCGGTAATGAAATTCGAGGATCTGCGTCAGGAAAGAAGTTAGTGGTACGAAGTAAGAAGTAAAAGGCAAGAAGCGAATGGACGTTCAGTTTTCACCGCAAAATACCTTTTACTCTTTACGTTTCACTGCTTACTTCTTGGCGCCCGGTGGCTGGAATCCCTCGGGGACCGAGCCGAAATCGCCTTCGCCAAACAGAAAACCGACCATGTGCTTTTCGATCAGTTCGATGCTTTCCGGGTCGCCGGTATTCAGGCCATTTTCGTTGATGATCATGGTCAGGCGTTCCAGCCATTTCTTCCAGCCTTCTTCTGAAACATTTTCATAGATGCGCTCGCCCAGTGAGCCCGGGTGCGGTATGGTTTCAAGTCCCTGTGCCTCACGCTTCAGGACGACACAATTTACAATACGGCTCATGGTGCTTGTTCCTGTTAAATAGTCGTTACGGGCCTATTGTACCCCTTTACCTGCCACTGTCTCCATATCCGCAAAATCAGAAGGGTTTGACAACGGCCAGCAGCACGATCCCGACCAGCAACAATGCCGGGAACTCGTTAATCCAGCGGTAGAATACATGGCTGTGAGTCGCCGTTCCGGCACGGAATTCTTTCACAATCAGCCAGCAGTATAGATGAAACCCGGTCAGCAGGCCGACCAGCAGCAGTTTTGCGGTCAGCCAGCCGGAATCCCGGTAGGCCGCCCAGGCATAATCTATCAGCAGCCAGCTGCCGAAGATGAATGTCAGGACCGCGCCCAGGGTCATGATGATGAAAAGCTTGCGTTCCATGATCAGGAACCGCTCATGCCCGGCCTCGTCATGACAGTCTGCGTGGTAGACGAACAGGCGCGGCAGGTAAAACAGGCCGGCGAACCATGTCACCATAAAAACTATATGCAGTCCCTTGATCCAGAGCATGGTGTTCAGATTAACCGGTTTTTATCTGGAAAGAAAAAATTCTCGCGCAAAGACGCAAAGGCGCCAAGGAAAAAATAATATTTGCCACAGAGTTCACAGAGACTCCTGAGAAAATCTACACATAAACAGATTTAATATTTACTCTGTGAACTCTGTGAACTCTGTGGCTTTGTTTTGATCTTCTTGGCGCCTTTGCGTCTTTCGGCAATTGCTCCTGCATTGCTCTACCTCCTGCATCCCTGCAGTCGTGCGCGAGAAATTGCGGGTTTATGACAAATACCCACTATAATTCGCCGGCTTCTTCAGGCCGGCCGGCACTGGTCTGTTGCAGCAGGGCAAGGATATTGGTCCGCAACTTCGGCATATCCATCTCACCGGTTTTTCGGGAAACGATGTGTCCATCGGGCGCAATCAGGAAGGACGTCGGTGTCAGGCGGACATTGCCAAAGGCCCGTGCAGCGGCCCCATTGATGTCCAGTGCAACAGGATACGGGATGTTGCGTGCCTTGCGCATGGACAGCACATGGCTGGGTTTGTCATAGCTCATGGCAATACCGATGATCTCCAGGCCCTGTGGAGAGAGTTCATCATACAGCTTGATCAGGTGAGGCATCTCCTTGATGCAGCCGGGACAGGTGGTGGCCCAGAATGTAAGCAGCAGGGGGTTGCCGCGCAGGCTTGCCAGTGACAGCTCTTCGCCATCAATCGTCAGCAGTGTAATGTCCGGACTGACTTTCAGCCCGGCAGGCGCAAGCCAGAGCCAGGCAAGTGTGCCGAGCAGCGTGGCAGCAAGCAGGGTGATTAATGTTGCCTTGAGTTTCACTCTTTGGGTTTCAAGTCTGAGAGCCGCGTTAATGATTCTTCAGGCTTGTCGCGGGTCCTGTCGTTTCCAAACAGTTTTCCGAGATATGCAAACACCTTTTTTATGCCTTGCCAGATCTTCGGCAACAGCCAGATCATCAGCAGGATAAACACGACCAGGAGAACCAGGAATAAAACCGGGTGATAGAGTGCCGTCCAGAGGCCGAGGATGACCACGACGTCCTCACCGACCGATGCAAACCAGTTGGTGACCGGTTCCGGCGAGGTGTTGATCAGCACGCGCCCGCCCGCCTTGGCTGCGTGGCTGCCGGTGGCCAGCGCCCCGCCGACAATAGCGGCAGCGAGTTGTGCCCCCGTGCCGATATCACCGACTGCACCCGCGGCAAGTATTGCGCCGGCGGGTATTCGTATGAAGGTATGGATGGCGTCCCAACCGGTATCGACACCGGGTACCTTGTCGGCAAAGAATTCGACGCAATACATAAAACCGGCGGCGGCCATTACCATCGGGTCCGAGAGGATCTGCAGGTCGGGGGGCAGGTCGATATTACCGGTGTTGCCCATCCAGCCGAGCATGAATATGGCCGCATACAGGTTGATGCCGCTGGCCCAGGCAACGCCCATGGTCAGTGCGATTGTTTGGGTAATGTCCATGTTATTCCCGGGTAGCTGTCTGGGTCTGCGCCTGATTACATATGGGGGCAATTCTATCCAATCCCAACCAGTGCGTGATGATTGAATGTTTTTTCGCCAGGGGTTTTCCTGATTGTGAATCAATAACTAATTGATTTATAGGCATTAAGTATATATAAAAACCCCCGGTAGTTACCGCTGAACGCTGAAAGTTTTGCATATTAGCAGTTAAATAATTACAGTTGCGCTCCTATTTTTGACAAAACAGGAATGCAATTATGAACAAAATGTTAATTACGATCGCTGCTGCGACTTTGCTGATTTCCGGCTGTAGTGACAAGGACGAGGCCACTTCAGGCCAGGCCGAACCTTCGGTAGTCGAGAAAACAATGGAATCTGCCAGTGATGCAATGGAGAGTGCCACGGATATGGCCTCCGATGCCGCCGAGTCGGTTGTTGATGCGACAAGCGATGCAGCAGGCAGTGCCGCCGATATGGCCTCCGATGCCGCCGAGTCTGTTGCTGATGCGGCAAGCGATGCAGCGGACGGTGCCAGTGACATGATGTCGGATGACACCGAAGCAGATGGCGGAGAAGACGATGGCGGCGCAATTGGAAAAGAGGTGTACATGAAAAGCTGTGTGGCCTGTCATGCAGCCGGTGTAGCCGGTGCTCCAAAGCTGGGTGACAAGGCTGCGTGGGCGCCGCGTATTGCTACGGGTATGGACGCACTCCTGAACAGCGCGATCAATGGCAAGAACGTCATGCCGCCCAGGGGTACCTGCGCAAGCTGTTCTGATGATGAGCTGAAGGCCGCTATTGAATACATGGTGAGCCAGAGCCAGTAGTTATTTTGTAACTGTAAAAAAGGGCTGCCTGATGGCAGCCCTTTTTTTTGCAGTATGCAGCGAGACCCTGACCCTGCTTCAATCTGAAAAAGACGGATAGTATTGCCACGGAAGCACACGGAAAAACATCTTTTATGGCATTTATTCTTCCGTGTATTTCCGTGTGCTTCCGTGGCTATTAAATAATTTTTCTGCCCGCCTGAAAGGATTCAGCAAACGTTGTGTGCCTGATTAAACCGTGTGATTGCCGTATGATCATGCGTTGGTATATTGTCACAGGGTGATGTGCCGGCCTGTTTGTGCAGCACCGGTCCGGAGGGTGCAGCTGCCAGGCTGCGTAATGCCACCTGAATGGAGAGCAAACGATTGAATGCAGACACGGCACAGGAACGACTCGGGCAAGTTATACGGCGCATGAAAAAAATACAGAAAGACATCAAGGCCTCCGGGCAGCCCCCCTCCATGCGGGAATTGAGCGAGTTGAAAGAGCTGGGTAACGAGTACGCACGAATAGTGGATTTTCTTGCAAATCATCCGGGTGAAACAGGCCTGGCCTGAGGGAGCAGACAGCGATGAGCGAAGAGCAGGGCATTTTTATTGGCAGGGGGACAAAACCGGTCTACCTGCAACCACGGCTTGCCAACCGGCACGGGTTGATCGCCGGGGCAACCGGCACCGGCAAGACGGTATCACTGCAGATCCTTGCCGAGGGCTTTTCTCGTCTTGGTGTGCCGGTCTTTATGGCGGATGTGAAGGGTGACCTGTCCGGCATCAGCCAGGCCGGCCAGGAACATCCGAAGCTGACAGAGCGCGCTGAACAGATCGGGCTTGACGACTATACGCTGGAGGACTTCCCGGTGGTCTTCTGGGACCTGTTTGGCAAGCAGGGTCATTGTGTTCGCACCACGGTCTCGGAAATGGGGCCATTGCTGCTGGCACGGATGCTGGGTTTGAATGAAACCCAGGAGGGTGTCCTGTACGCCATTTTCAAGATGGCCGATGACCAGGGCCTGCTGCTGCTGGACCTGAAGGACCTGCGGGCCCTGCTGACCTTCGCCGGTGAAAACGCAAAAGAGCTGACGCTGGAGTATGGAAATATCGCGCATGCATCGATTGGCGCAATCCAGCGGCGCCTGCTGGTGCTGGAGCAGGAGGGTGCCGGACAGTTCATGGGCGAACCGGCGCTGGATCTGTTTGACTTCATGCGTACCGGGGCAAACGGTTACGGCAACATCAATATCCTGGCAGCCGATACATTAATGATGCACCCGAAACTGTATTCAACCTTCCTGCTATGGCTGTTATCCGAGTTGTTTGAAGAGTTGCCGGAGGTCGGCGACCCGGACAAGCCGCGGCTGGTGTTCTTCTTCGATGAGGCGCACCTGTTGTTCAACGATGCGCCCGGGGTGCTGGTTGAAAAGGTCGAACAGGTCGTCCGCCTGATTCGTTCCAAGGGCGTGGGTGTTTATTTCGTGACCCAGAACCCGCTGGATATACCGGACAAGGTGCTGGGTCAGCTGGGCAACCGGATTCAGCATGCATTGCGCGCCTTCACCCCGCGTGACCAGAAGGCGGTGCGTGCCGCGGCGGAGACCTTTCGTGCCAATCCCGCTTTTGATGCAGCAACCGCGATCATGGAACTCGGGGTGGGCGAGGCGCTGGTGTCGATGCTCGGTGGCAAGGGTGTTCCGGGTGTGGTTGAACGCACCCTGGTCCGGCCGCCGTCCTCAAGGCTGGGCCCTGCAACGCCTGCGGAGCGCAAGGCCATCATCGAGGAGAGCATGCTGGGTCGTCGTTATGCAGAGGCGATTGATCGTATATCGGCCTATGAATCACTCAAGGAACGGGCGGAGAAGGCCGTTGCGGCCGAGACTGCGGAAACGGGCCAGGCGAAAAAGAAAGAACCTGCGCCACGGCGCAGTAATCGCCAGGGGATCATGGAGGCCATGATCAAGAGCGTGGTGCGCTCGATCGGCAGTGCCCTGGGCCGGCAGATTTCCCGCGGGGTGCTCGGATCGATTTTGAAGGGTTAACTGGTTTCTATCCATAAACGTTGTAATTTCTCTCGCGAAGACTCAAAGCACGCAAAGTGTTAAAAAAAATTGCCTCGTTTGAAAAACGAGTGGGCGTTCTTGAATGACACTCTCTACCAACCTGTTGAAGTGAATGCGTAATATTGCATCTATTGGTAGAATCATTTTGAGGGTCAGTTCTGAATACAGGAAACCGCCCGAGTAGCAGACAAGCTGATAGTGTTACCACGTTATTCCGGCGCATGCCGGAATCCAGGGGTTTTGGCAGGAAGGTGGCATGGAGAAGCAACCGTGTGTGTCTCTATTGGCCAGCATACGCAATGGAACCCTACACACAGGCGTTACTTCTAAAAAAACAAGTGCTCGATAAACGTATGGAGCATCTGGATTCCGGCATTCGCCGGAATGACGAAATCAGGGATTTCTACCCACAGATTTTCCTGAAGAGCCAAAAAATTGTTTTAAGGGCATCCTGGAATCCTTTCTTGGCGCCTTTGCGTCTTTGCGAGAGCCTTTCTTTATGGTTGGAAGCTGGACACGGAAACCGGGCACTTTCTTTCAACCGCCAAGAATCGGGTATGAAGGCGGCGTTTATTAAAAACAGGCTGCTGCCGCTTGTGGCAGTACTCGCCCTGGTTGCGTACCAGTATCTTGCGCCACAGGATGGCGCGCTCACCGGGCCGGCCGCGACACAGGCCGGTGTCGTGGAAACGGCCTACGCGGAACGGCGTTCCGGGGTATGGGTCGAGGTGCAGGGGCATGTCGCGCGCCTGCTGGCCGATGATGATGAAGGTTCCCGTCATCAGCGTTTCATAGTTGAACTCGACAGCGGGCATACCGTGATGGTGGCGCATAATATCGATCTGGCGCAGCGTGTTCCGCTGCAGAAAAATGCCAACCTTCGTTTATACGGCCGCTATGAATGGAATGATCGTGGCGGCGTTATTCACTGGACGCACCGCGACCCGGAAAACAGGCGCACGGGCGGCTGGATAGAGTTCAATGGCACGGTCTACCGGTAAGCCTGTCATTTTCTGAATGGCACTTGCCGAAGCCAAAGGCACCGTCATTCCGGAAAGCGCGAAGCGCGTATCCGGAATCCATGGGCTGGATGCCGGATAACGGCTTTGCCGTTTCCGGCATGACACGGGAGAGTTCCGGGGCAGCAGTAAGGCGCCATGTTTTTACACGAATTATGAACAAAGTGATCTGACTATGGCGCATGCTTCAAGAAAAGCGGTTTTAACAGCCCTGTTTGTCAATGTGGTGCTGACGGTTCTGAAATTCATCGCGGCCGTGTTCTCCCATTCCGCCTCGATGATGAACGAGGCCATCCACAGCTTGATGGACAGCCTGAACCAGGGGTTTTTACTGCTGGGCCTGAATGCGGCCAGGCAACCGGCGGACGCGGACTATGCCTTCGGTCATGGCCAGAAAAAATACCTGTGGAACCTGTGGAGTGCCATCGGCCTGTTTTCGATTGGCTGCGGACTGGGGCTGGCGCATGCCTGGCATTCCCTGGAACTGCTTGCGCATAAACAGCCGCGGGAAGTCATCGAGTTTCTCGGAGTGACTGTTTCCCCCCTGTGGATCGCAGCCGCTGTCCTGCTGGCCGCGCTGTTGCTGGATGGTTACTCGCTGGGCGTGGCCCTGCAGGAATTCAGCAAGCGCATGCGGCAAGCCGGTGATTCGCAGTATATTCGCGCACTTGTCCGCTCGGATGATCCGACGCTGGTGGCCGTCGTGCTGGAGGATTCAGTGGCAACCCTCGGCGTGCTGCTGGCCATGGCCGGCATTGCACTCGCGGCGTTTACCGGCAATCCCGTCTGGGACATCGGCTTCTCGGCCCTGATTGCCCTGCTGCTCGGCCTGACCGCCTTTTTTCTTGGTGCGGTGAACATGCGCTTCCTGGGCGATGTGCGCGACAAGGCGGCCGAGGCGGTCTTTGTCCGGGTGGCTAGCGCGCACCCGGAAGTGGAGCGCTATCACGACCTGCGATCGATCATCATTGATGACCAGCACACCGTCCTGGTTGCCGAAATTGAATTGCGTGAAGAGGCCGTTGTTGCCGGTCTGCAGTCGGCTATTGATGCCTATGAGTGTGAATACCTGGAGATGTTGTCCGGGGAGAAGCGCCATGATGCAAGGATACAGGCGTATTGCCATACGCGCGCCGCGGCACAGGCCACCCTGGAAAGGACCGAAACCATCGTTGAAGAGCTTGCAGCCGCCGTCAGGTTGCAGGCCCGGCAGGTTCAGCATGTAACGATCGAGGTGGAGGGTATTGCGACACCACCGGTCATTTATTGAGGGCCAGGAATTGTGAGAAACGAAAAACAGGCCACCCCCGCCGCGGACAGTTTGCGTTCGGAGGGTGCCCTGCGCCGTGAGCGTGAACACCGTCAACGCATGAAAAAAATCGTTCCCCTGCTGATATTCGCAGTCATTGCCGGGTTCATTGCGCGGCAGGAAATTCCGGCGTTTGCGGGCTGGGTGGATCGCCTGCTGGATGCCGAGGCCTGGACTGCCGCCGAGGCCTGTCGCGAGGCGTCAAAGGCCGCGACCGACAATCCCGGTTTTGCCCGCCTGGCGGAAAATGGTTCGGCCTGGAAGACGACTGACGGCTATTTTGTAGAGAATGTCGAGTACACCGTGCTGGGGACGGACGGGCAAGAGCGCGCATACAGTTTTGGCTGCAATGTCACCCGTGCCGGCAAGGTGGTTTCCATCACGGGTGGTGACAATGCCCCGAACGAATAAATCAGGGCTTCGTCTTAAACGTGGTAGCTCTGATCGATTGTCTCGCGGGTCAGGACGCCGTGAATACCCGTGATGCCGGGAACGCTTTGCCGGGTGACATAGAGCACATCCTTGTCCGTCGCGGTTAATACGTCCAGTGCCTCCCGCAGCGTTGCCCGGAAGTCGATGCCGGTGAACTCCAGCCGGGTGGCCGGGATTTCCAGCAGCCTGATCGGTGTTTCGTTGTCAGGCCCCGGCTCCAGGAGTTGACGGGCAAGGTCGGCGGCCGGCATCAGGCTGACCGGTTTACTGTCCTGCAGGATGATGATCCAGCGTGGTTCCTTGCCCAGGGCGGCTTCAGCCTGTGCGCGATTGCAGGTGTCTGGCAGGGTTTCAACCCGGCGGTCCATGACGCTGGCCACGCCGATGCGGCGCAGGGCCTGGGTGACGGGCGTGTCGTGGTAATCCATACCAAGTGCACGCATTAACACCAGGTAAACGGAAGCCTTGCCAAACAGCACACGGTTCACCAGACCGGCCGTGATCAGTGCCAGCATGCCGGGCAGGATGATATGCGGGTTGGCGGTCAGTTCGAGCATGGCCGTGAGGGCGGCCAGCGGGGCCTGCAGCGTGGCACCCATCATGGTGCCCATGCCAATCATGGCGTAGAAGGCCGGTGAGGCAATGTCTCCCGGCAACCAGGTGTCGGCCACGATCCCCATGGCGCCGCCTGCCACGGCCCCGGTAACCAGTGTTGGTCCGATCAGTCCGCCGGGCAGTCCCAGTCCCAGCCCCAGTGCGGTTGCCAGCAGCTTTGCCACGGTGATCGTCAGCAGCATGGACAGTCCCAGTTGCCCCAGTAGTGCCTGGTTGACCGTGTCATAACCGATACCCATGACCTCGGGCACCAGCAGCGCAATGCAGCCAACGATGCTGCCGCCGAGGCTGCAACGTATCCATATCGGCCAGCGGGATGAACGGCTGGTTGAATGCTGCAGCAGGTGTATAAACAGTGCCGCCAGGCTGCCGAGGATGATACCCATCAGGGTGACGTACGGCAGTTCCATCAGTGAGCCGATTTGTGTGGCGGGAATGGTAAAGACCGTGCTGCTCCCAAACACCGCCTGTGTCAGTGTCGTGGCAATCACGGCGGAAAGAATCACCGGTGCGAAGCTCACCAGCGAATATTCCATCATGACCACTTCCATGGCGAAGATGACACCGGCCAGCGGGGTATTGAAAGAGGCGGCAATGGCCGCGGCAATACCGCAGCCGACCAGGGTACGGTTGCTGTTATTCGGCAGGCGCAGCCATTGACCCAGCAGGCTGCCGCTGGCCGCACCGAGGTGGACGCTCGGACCCTCGCGGCCGACCGAGTGTCCGCTGATAATACTGATGGCCGCGCCGAAAAATTGCGCCACGGCATTGCGCAGCGGCAGTTTTCCCTGGTAATGGGCCAGCCGCTCCATGACATGCACAATGCCCGTCTGGCAGGTTTCATCTTTCAGGTATTGCCAGACCAGGCCAATCAACAGCCCCCCGCCTGCCGGCAGCAGGAAACGCAGCAGCGGCGCCAGTGCCTCGTAGTTCTCGATGCCGCCTCCCGGCAGCAGCGCGGTCTGCGAGGATTCCACCAGCATACGGAAGGCGATGGTCACGCCGCCGGAGAGCAGGCCGACCGGGACGGCCAGCATGGCAAGTTGTGGCAGTGCGTCCAGGCTGGAGACACGCAGCCCGAGATTATCCAGCCATTGATTCCATTGGCGCTTTAGCATGTTAGCCCTTCCCGGGAGGGTTGAATTCTTTTGCAGGGCCGAATTTATTCGGCCAACGGTGTTTATTTAAGTCTGCCATCCACAGGCCGCACCAACGGGGCCCTCGAATCGATGCTCGCCGGCGTCATACAGGCCGAATGTCGTCCGAAGAATTGCGTAGGAGCGCCTCGCAGGCGCGAACAAATCTGATGCCTGGTCAATCGCGCCTGCGAGGCGCTCCTGCGTAATCGTTACGTGGCGGGTATTGTAGAATGATTGGCCCGGGCCCGACAGGCTTACGGGATGGTGTATTATTTCTGACAGGCATGTATTCAACAGGTAGCAGGGCATGATCAAGGTTGGTGTGGTGGGCGGGACGGGTTATACCGGTGTGGAACTGATACGGCTGCTTGCCGCACACCCCGAGGCCCGTTTGTCCGTGATTACCTCGCGTTCAGAGGCCGGGCGTGCCGTTGCCGACCTGTTTCCCAACCTGCGTGGTTGCGTTGATCTTGAATTCTCGGAACCGGACGCCGGTGAATTGAGTGCCTGTGAGCTGGTGTATTTTGCAACACCGAATGGCACGGCCATGACGATGGCGCCGCAGTTGCTCGAGGCCGGTGTGCGTATCATCGATCTCGCGGCCGATTTCCGGCTCAGGCAGCCCGCGGCCTGGGAGCAGTGGTACGGGATTCCGCATGCCTGCCCGGAGTTGCTCGGGCAGGCCGTCTACGGCCTGACTGAAATAAATCGTGAAGCGATTGCCGGTGCACGGCTGGTGGCCAATCCCGGCTGTTATCCGACCGCCGTGCAGCTGGGTTTCCTGCCCTTGCTTGAAGAGAGGCTGGTAGAAACAGGCCATTTGATTGCCGATGCAAAATCAGGTGTCAGTGGTGCCGGCAGAAAGGCGGCAACCGGCGCACTCCTGTGCGAGGCCAGTGAAAATTTCAAGGCGTATGCCGTGCCCGGTCACCGCCACCTGCCGGAAATCTCCCAGGGACTGGAGGAGGCCGCGGGGCTGCCGGTGGGGTTGACCTTTGTACCGCACCTGACACCGATGATTCGCGGTATCCACGCCACGCTGTATGCGCAATTGATCGATGTCGATCGTGACCTGCAGGCGCTTTACGAGGCGCGTTATGCCGATGAGTATTTTGTCGATGTCCTGCCGGCCGGGGCGCACCCGGAAACCCGCAGCGTCCGGGGGGCAAATCATTGCCGGATTGCAATACACCGGCCACAGCAGGGCAATACCGTGGTGGTTCTTTGCGTCATTGATAACCTGGTCAAGGGCGCTGCCGGTCAGGCCGTGCAGAATATGAACGTCATGTTCGGACTTGATGAGCAGGCCGGGCTGACCGGGATTGCGCTGCTGCCCTGATGCTGCGCTGTAACATAATGATCGCTTGCAGGCCGGCCGGGCCGGGGCATATATGCTGCTTGCCAGGCTGAAAATAGCAGCCGGCATCCTGGCTTTTTGCCTGGCGGTGTATGCAGTCTGGTGGTTGTACGATCTTGGGAAACTGCACGGTGTCGTGGAGCTTGAATCATTGCGCGCCGAAGATGCGGTCCTGAAGAAGAAAAATGCAACCCTGCTGGAGGACAACCAGTCCCTGCAAGGACGGGTTGCAATTCTTGAACGATCTGCCGAGATCGACCACCAGGCGGCAGAGGAGGTAAGGAATGACCTGGGACGGCTGGAGGAAGAATTGCAGGCGGCCCGTGAAGAGGTTGAATTCTATCGGGGTATCGTCTCGCCCGGTGATGTTCAGTCCGGCCTGCATATCCACCGTTTTACGCTGCAGGCCGATGCCGAGCCGGGCAGGTACCATTACGACCTGATATTGACGCAGCTGAAGCACAATAATCGCCCTATCAGCGGCGTGGTTGACTGGAGGATATCCGGGTTTATGCTGGGTGAACCTGGCGAGCTGGCGCTCACGGGTATTACCCATCCCGCGGTGCAGCAGCTCAAATTCCGGTTCCGTTACTTCCAGGCCCTGTCGGGCGTGATTACCTTGCCGGATGGTTTCGAGGCAACCAGGGTTATATTGACCATTACACCCGCGGGTAAAGCCGGACAAGAGCCTGTGGAGCAGGAATTTGACTGGCCTGAAGCGGGTTCGTAACAACAGGAGAAGGCATATGTTGGGACATGGCAAAAAAGAAGGCGCTGAAGCTGCGGCAATCAATACCGTCATCGGGCAACAAAGCCGGGTTGAAGGCGACATTCACTTCAGCGGTAGTTTGCAAATAGACGGCGCCATCAAGGGCAATATCATTGCCGAGGAAGGTTCCTCGTCGGTGCTCACGGTCAGTGAACATGGCAGTATCGAGGGCAACGTGCAGGTGGCGGCGGTTATTCTCAACGGTACCGTGAACGGTGATATCCGCTCAGGCGAGCGTATCGAACTGGCCTCGAAGGCGAAGGTCAACGGCGATGTTTATTATCACCTCATCGAGATGGCCATGGGTGCCGAGGTCAACGGCAGCCTGATCCACGGTGAACAATCCCCCAGCTCGGTACTTGCATTCGGGCGGGATGCTGCCGCAGCAGAGAACCCAAAGAGTAATACTTGACCATTTTAGTCGGGAAATGACATACTTTTCCCCTGAAAAGTTGTCACATTTTAGAGGTGCTACGAAAATGAGTGAAGCAGCCACAGCATTGGCAGGCGATGTAAAATTTACAGATGCGGCCGCGAACAAGGTCAAGGCATTGATTACAGAGGAAAATAATCCAAATCTCAAGCTGCGGCTGTATATCTCCGGCGGCGGCTGTTCCGGTTTCCAGTACGGATTCTCTTTTGATGAAAAGGTCACTGATGGCGATGTAATAGTTGAAAACGATGGCGTTGCACTGGTCATCGATCCCATGAGTATTCAATACCTTATGGGTTCCGAGGTCGATTATATCGATAATCTGGAAGGTTCCCAGTTCGTGGTTCGCAACCCGAATGCCTCAACAACCTGCGGCTGCGGTTCCTCTTTTTCAGTCTAGGCTGAACCCTGGAATACACAGGCAAGGGGGCGATTTTCGCCCCCTTGCTGTTTTTGCTGGCTGCTGAAACCGGATGCGGCTGGCTTATAATGCGCGCTTGCCAGGCGCAGACCCATACAGAGGATGCATTGTGACCGAGTATCAACCGGGACTGGAAGGTGTTCCAGTGACCAGATCAAGTATCTCCTACCTGGATGGCCAGAAGGGTGTCCTGACCTACCGTGGCTACCCGATGGTCGAACTGGCCGAGCTCAGCAGCTACGAGGAAACCGCCTACCTGTTGCTGGACGGTCAACTTCCAACAGCGGACCAGCTTGAGCGCTTCGACCGGCAGTTGCGTCAACACCGCCGGGTCAAATACAACATCCGTGACATTATGAAGGCCTTGCCGGTCACCGGGCACCCGATGGAAATGCTGCAAACGGCGGTCGCCAGTCTTGGCATGTTTTATCCCAATGATGTGCCGGTACAGATACGTATGCCGGGTGATGAAAGCGAGCAGTATGTGCATGGCCAGTCGATTCGCATCCTGGCGCGCATGGCGACGCTGGTCGCCATGTGGCAGCAGGTGCGTATCGGTAATGACCCGGTTCCGCCACGGAGCGACCTGAGTTATGCCGCGAATTTTCTCTACATGTTTCTCAACGCGGAGCCGGACCCGCTGGTGGCCCGCATTATGGATACCTGTTTTGTGTTGCATGCTGAACACACCATCAACGCATCCAGCTTTGCTGCCATGGTGGCCGGTTCTACCCTGGCCACGCCTTCCTATGTGATTGCCGCCGCGATCGGCACCCTGGCCGGGCCTTTGCACGGGGGCGCCAACGAGCGGGTTATCCAGATGCTCGGGGAGATCGGCAAACCTGAAAATGCCAGGGCCTGGCTGGAAAAGAAACTGGTGGCCAGGGAAACCATCTGGGGTATGGGGCACCGTGAGTACAAGGTAAAGGACCCGCGCGCCACCCTGTTGCAGAAGTTGATGAGGGAGTTCGCTGAATCCCGGGGAGGTCTCAGCCCGCTGTTCGAGACTGCGCTGGCCCTGGAAGAGGCCTGCGAAGAAAAACTTGCACCCAAGGGTGTCTATCCCAATGTCGACTATTATTCAGGCATACTGTACCGCGAAATCGGGATACCGCCGGATCAATTTACCTCCATTTTTGCAATTTCCAGGACGGCCGGCTGGTTGGCGCACTGGCGTGAACAGGTGGCTGAAAACCGGATATTCAGGCCCACACAGATATATACCGGCGAGGATATCAGGGCTTATACCCCGATCAGTGACCGTTAGCAGTGTTCCTTGGCAGGAAAATTGAATAGAATCCCCAACCCACCGGCCAGGTTTAAGCGGCCGGCCGTTGCTGCGATCGATAGATTCAGAATTTAACCGTGTTCACAAAGAGATTCGTTATGGAAAAGATGTATTGGAAGAAAGCCCTTGGCCTGTTACTGCTGACGGTTTCGCTGTCGGGTATTGTCGGTTGCCAGGGTGGCAACAAGTCTGTTTCATCGGTCTCGGATGAGCCGCCCGTGGCGGATGCCCGTAATGCCGGTCGTACCGTGGCCAGCATGGGTGAGGTGAATCTCACCCAGAAGCAGGCAGTGAATTACCTGCAGTCACTGGACCCGGCTATTGTCACCGCTGCGCTGAATAAGGCGGCAGGACTTGAGGAACTCATCAAGGGCGCCGTCTTGCGCGAGAATGTGGTCGCCAGGGCTGTCAAAGACAACTGGCAGGAGAGGGCCGAGATCAAGGTAAAAATAGAAGAGGCCCGGAGGAATGTCCTCTACAGCATGTACCTGAGTGAAAAAAGCGGGCCGCCGGCAGATTTTCCTGATGACGCCACTGTTGAAAAAGTATATGAGAATAGCAATCGGCAGCTGCTTGCCGCCGGCAAACCGGCCCTCAAGCCGCTGCCGGAGATTGCACCCCTTGTCAGGCAGCAGCTGCGTGAAAAAAAGCAGCAGGCAAATCAGCAGGATTATCTTAAGGACCTTGTCAGTAAAAACCCGGTCACGGTTGACCTGAACAAGCTGATCGACTTCGTCAAGCTGCCGCAGGAAGAAAGGCAACAGCAGGCAGAGAGCCTGAAGGAGCCGGTCGCCCGTATGGGCAGCACGGGTGTCAGCCTGGGAGCGGCCCTGAACGCGCTGGCGGGTATGCAACCGGCGCTGCAGCGGCAGTTGTTAAATGATTCCCGGCAGCTGCAGCAGTTTCTGAGTCGCATGGCGCTGAAATCCTTCGTCTTGAATGAAGCGGTAGCGGAGCAGTTCAATGCCCGCCCGGCGGTGCAGAGCAACCTGGAGCAGGCACGCCTGTCGGTCATCTATACAACGTATCTCACTGCCTGGTCAGCCCCGGAGGACGATTTCCCGAGTGCGGCCCTGGTTGAGGAGAATTACCGGGAAAATCTCGAGAAGCTGGTCGTGAAGGATCGTTATCACCTGGCCAAGATCGTCATTGCGAACAGTGATGATTCCGCGGCTGACCTTGCAAAGGCCAAAAAGGTCGCCGCGGCGGCGCGTGCCAAGGGTGCCGACTTTGCGGCGCTTGCCAGGAAATATTCCCAGGATCCGCAGACAGCAAAGACCGGCGGTGATATTGGCTGGCTGAATACCGAAGCCCTGCTTCCCGAGTTGAGCAAGGAGATAAAGGGAAAGCAAACCGGTGCGGTTGTCGGGCCGGTTCAGGGCAAGCGGGGCTGGCAGCTGATCAAGATACTGGGCCACCAGCCTGCCCACCAGCAGACACTGGAGGAGGCACGCCCGGTGCTGGTGTCTCTCCTGCGCAAGAAACGCATGGCAGATAAAGAAAAACAGATCATCGAGCAGCTGGTGGCCAGCGAGCCGGTCACTGTAGACAAGAAGGTTTTGCAGCAGGTTCGGCAGCAGGTTGCGGGCTAATCGTGGCCGGCAGGTGCAGGGCAGGTACGCCGGGTGAGCACACCGCATACTAGTCAAGGTTCAGGAGTGAGAAGATGGCATCAAGACCCCAGTTTTACAAGAAAGTAGTTCCACTGACCAGCGAGCAACACGCCCAGCTGCATATCGATGCCGCGGGCGGTTATGCCTTTTCCCGTGAGGCAACGGCCGTCTTGCTGACCACGGTGGAATTCGGCAGGGCCTCCAGGGAGTACCCCATTGTCTTCCTTGCGGAGGGGGAGAATGTGAATCCGGTAGCCTTGCTTGGCCTGCCCGGCAGCGAGAACCAGTTTGTCAGCGAGGACGGGAAATGGAATGCTGAATATATCCCTGCCTATGTACGTCGTTACCCGTTTATCCCCGGATCCGGCGTCACGGAAAAGGAACTGGTCCTGTGTATCGATGAGGATGCGCCCAGTGTCAATACTGAACACGGCGTGCCCCTGTTCGAGGAAGGTGAGCATTCGCCTTTCCTGAAAAGGGCGATCGGCCTGGTCGATGACTACCAGTTACAGGTGGACCGCACGGCGGAATTTTCCGCGCGTCTGAAAAAGATGAAAATACTGGCGCCGATGAAGGCCGATGTAAAAATGGACGGCGTGACAAGTTCACTGACCGGCTTCATGATCGTCGACAAACCCCGCCTCAAGGCGCTGCGGCCAAAACAGCTGGCCGAGCTGGTGAAAAATGATGATATGGGGCTTATTTACGCACACCTGTCTTCATTAGCAAACTTCAACAGGTTGGCACCAAAGAGACCTGCTCCCGCCCAGGAGAAGGTTTCCTGAAGCGCCAGCCTGTTCGCCGGGAACCCCGTCATTGCAAGTACCTCACCCCGATTCGCGGTCACGAATCGATGAGGAACTGTAGGGTCGAATTCATTCGACCGGTCGAGATTGGCCGAATGAATTCGGCCCTACAGGTGTAAGCTGTTGCCTGGTCTGCCTCCAAGAATCAACTTAGGGTTAAGTTCATCAAGAGGAACGCAGTGACGTGGCAATCCCGTTCATGAAAGCTCCGTGGCCGGGTCAGGGTACCGCTCCCGTATTTCGCCCCAACCCCCCCGGGCCTGACTGTTATTGAATTTTCCCGATCAGTTCCAGCTGCTGTTCTACGCCGGAAACCGCCATTTGAACATAGCGATTCCTGCTGTCCTTCAGGGCAAAGACTATAGATAGCAAGGCATTCAGATTGCCGCGAAAAACCGAATGGATAATATTTTCAGCCGGGATATCAGCTGCGCGCGAGAGAGATGCTGCAACTCTGGCGGGATACGTAGGACTGTTTCTATAGTACATTGGGAACCAGCTGGCAGTAATTACGCCATCCTGCTTTTCTATAACCGGCCACCGGTCGCCATCAATTGTCGTGAATTTTGTTAGATCACGATTTATTTGCAGCGTTACTTCATCGGAATACTTTATCTTCATCGACAGGGAATACGCATACTCCGTTTCTGTCACAAACCCGTAGTTCCCGAGAAACATCAGCGTATCGTTCATGTTGTAAATAGCGAACACCTCGCCATCGAACTTTCCGGATACGGTAATGCCGTCCTTGTTAAACCCGAATGGAGCCCCGTCCATGTGATGATTAACTAACGATATGAAAGGCATGATTACTTTACTCTTGAGTGGCCCGAACTCTATTTGGTGAGCCTGTAATGCCCACCGCCTGACATACTCAAGTTTTTCATCCGTGCCATCGATAATGATGGGCAGGCCGATCTTTTTCAGCAGCGACTTCTCTTGCTCTGAAAGGGAATCTCTTTGATGTTTGTCATCAAGCAGTCTGCTCACCATTCTCTCGTTGAAGTGATACGAAAAATACTTCTCCAGAAACCCGATGTTATCGGCATAGTTTTCCGGCCTGGCAATGAAGAGTCCCGCTTCACTGATACCGATATCGTCGATATCGACCAGCAGGTGCGCGGGACAAAATACGGTTGCATCGCGACTACTGTCGATGACAGAGCAGTAATACCCACTCTCCTGCCGGTAGCCAATCGTCATATTCTCGAATCTGCCGCCGTGCTCGCGAAACAGCTCTATCAGCTTGATCAATTTGTCCGTCATAAGAGAATTGTCCACTACGGGAATCGGGAAATATATTTATGCTCAGGGAAAATAAAGAACCGGGCGCCGCTAATGCAAACATCAGACTGAACTTCTTTCAGCCGGTTACAGTACATTATATGGGCGCCATGCGGCAATTCACCCGACAGGCGGCAGAAAAACCGTTGCGCTTCATCCCTGCTACAAGACCACGCTGTTCACGAAAGCCGGGCAATGCTCCTGGCGCGGCCAGCCTGATCAACCACCCGTAGGAGCGGATCTCATCCGCGATGCCCCTGCATGAAGACCAATCGCGCTTGAGAAGTGCTCCTGCAACATCCGCTCACCCGCAGGAGCGCCGTGCAGGCGCGACACGCTAGTAATCCGCGTAGGATTTTTCCTCCACCAGGTCCGAGCCCAGCTTCAGGTTGAGCGCCTTCTTCAGCGCGGCACGCTCATCGTTGGTGACATAAACGGCACGGGCCAGGGCGATGAAGTCTGCATCGAAGCGCTGTGTGCGCTCCAGGTCGCGGATATCGTCCTCGATTTCCCAGAGCGCTTCATTGACGGCTTTCAGCCTTGAGTACTCCGGTTCCAGCAAGGCATCCGCGTAGTCCGAGTTTTGCCAGGTGCCACGCAGCTGGTGCAGTTCGTGCCGGATGTTATCCAGCTTTCCCGGGTCACTGATACGGTCCGATTTGATCTCCAGGATGGTGAGTTTGTCGAGAAACTCGCCGACCGAGACCGGTGCAAGCAGGCTCATGGGTTGACTCCTTGGGTGGCAGGTCGCTTTCGTCAGCAAATCCGGGACTATCCTAGTCCTGCTGCACTCTGAAAAAGACGGATAGTATATAATTTTGCTACCCAGCCTAATCGAATTCAGCAAACGTTGTTATCAGTTTGAAAGAGTACTGGCGTCAATTCATTGTTGATACTGTGCAAAAAAGGGGCAGGTTTGTATAACAGTATATTTGAATTTTCTAATTTATATGAGCGTTGCATTTCTCCAACAACTCACGATCAAACCGGTGTTATGAAACGCTGTATGCGGATTGTAATTCCATGAATAATAAACAGCTGTGCCCGGTGCGGACGACCTGTGCGGCAGGAGGCATGTCACTCACTGTACGCGTGCAATCAATGCGCGGCCTTGCTTTACGTTGAAAGCAGCAGGGAAAGGACCGGAAGCAAGGACGTAGCAGGGCACCGCCGTGGTGCATTGAAAACGTGAGCCGATGTGTTGTTTCCACGCCCTGAATTTTTTCCATTGTGTTGTTGACAAGCAAATATGTTGCTGTCAGTATGCCTCGCAATACGAATGTGTTTTTTCAGAATAACGTTGTGCCGTATCTTCAAGGGAGATAAAAAATGCCTCATCGTTCTGCTCGTGGTACCCAGGTTTCATCCGACTCATCCTCACTCAAGCTTGCAAAATCAGGGAATAGCTTTTCAACCCTGACGACCCGTCCAAACATGGTCGCCCTCGCGGTTGCAGCGAGCATGCTGCCTGTGGGCGTCCACGCGGAGTGGAAGCCGAATATCGAGTTGTTTTACACCTACAGTGCCGAGACCGGTTCATCCTCCGACCGCCAGTTTGGCGGCGCCCAGGCATTGATCCCGTTACGCCAGGATGGCAACTCGATGACGTTTGGCGACCTGCGCGCGAACTGGGGCGAGCACGGCACCAACGAGCAGAATATCGGTATCGGCCATCGCTGGTTCAACGCCTCGCGCGACTGGATCTTTGGCGGCTACGGCTTTTTCGATTCCCGCGAGAGTATCAACAACAATCGTTTCAACCAGGTATCGATCGGCGCGGAAGCACTCAGCGTGGTCTGGGACGTGCGTGCGAACTATTACTATCCGATTGACGACGCAGAGCGGATTGGCATCGGCAAGACGTTTTTCCAGGGTAATGGCGTGTTTGCCAACGGCGTTGTTGAAGAGCCGCTGGAAGGTTTTGATGCGGAAGTGGGTTACCTGCTGCCGGGCATCCCGTGGGAGACCCGCGCCTTCGTCGGTGGTTACACCTTTGACGGGGATTACAACAGGGACTCTGTTGACGGTTACCGGGTACGCCTGGAGACGCGTCCGCGCAAGAATATCATACTGGGCCTGGCCTACCAGGACGACGACACCTTTGACAGCCAGACCTTTGTCCAGCTGAAGTACTCGTTCGGCTACGACGGTACCGCGGCGCATCGTACGCTGGACGAGCGCATGGTGCAGTTGCCGGTGCGCGACATTGACGTGGTCATCACCCCCGCGGAGGAGACCACGGCCGCCTCCCAGCGGCAAGTGCTCACCAACAGCGTGCTGCATATCCAGAAGGACCATGACAATATTGATCCGGATACCGGTTACGATGAGTTTGGGCGCGGCACTTATGAGAATCCGTACGCCTCGATTGAAGAGTGTTACGTGGCAGGCGACTGCGCGACCACAGACAACGGCGATGCAGAGTATAACTGGATCTACGTCCACGGTGTGCTGGACGAGCCGGGCCCGGATGGCAATGGCAGGACCACGGTAGCCACCCCGTACGATGGTTATTTCGAATTACTGGATAATCAGCACCTGATTGGCCAGGGTGTCGGCATTTTCGGCATTGGCACTGAAATAGCCGCCCCGGAAATTCGCTGGAGCGGCCCCGGCCCGACTGTCGTACTGGCGCAGAACAACGAGGTGGCCGGTCTTGACATCGAGCCGGGCGGCTTTGACGGCTTTGACGGCATGGAGACCAGTGTTGCGCTCATCGGCGGCGGCAGTGATGCCATCTATGGCCACAACGTCAGCGGTTTTGACATCCACGACAACCTGCTGCATGGCAACATGAACGGCGTACACCTGGAGTACGACGTCAATAACGAGACGGTCGACGGCAACGGCAGCATCACGAACAACCACATTGCTGACCAGTATGGCGACTATGGGTATGGTGGCCACGGTGTCTACATCGAGATCAACGGCTCCGGGGGCACCTTCAACCAGACGCTGGACCTGACGGGCAACGAGATCAACTACAACCACGGCGACGGTGTACGTATCAACGGCGCATTTCCCAATGACCTGATTGCCGATATAAGCCCCCGTCTCAGTGGTTTCATGACCATCAACCAGTCGCTGACACTGAGCGACAACGAGATCAAGCACAATGCGGACGGCCTGGTGAACCGCCTGTTTGCCGTGTATGGCGGCGAAATCGCCCAGAGGATCACGCTGACCGACAACGACATCAGTGACAACTACGGCGGCGGCAATACCGGTGTCGCCATCGATACCGGCGTCTTTAGCTCCGGCAGCATCGACCAGGCCGTGACCCTGACACGCAATACCCTGAACGCCAACGGTGGCGACGGTGTTGAAATCGGCGCCTGGGCGACAACCTTTGATTCGTCAGCCCCGCTGTCTGTGGACCAGGGCGTTACGCTGAACGGCAACACCATCATCGGCAACGATTACGATGGCGTGGATATCCAGCTGCATGCGGCCGACGGCTTCGGCGGCACTTCGCAGGCGGTGGACATCAACGGTAACACCATCAACAATAACTACTCCGACGGTGTGAGGATCGGCCTTGACCTGGAGAACAGGAGCGGCACGGCGACCTCGATGATTTCGCTGAGCGGCAACGACATCAGCGCCAACATGGATGAGGAGCGTACCGGCGTCTATATCAACACCACCCTGACCTCTACCATACTCGAGCAGTCAATCGGCCTCAGCAACAACACCATCAACAATAACCTCGGCGACGGCGTCCACATTGAAACCTCCGCCACCATGAGCAGTACGCTCGACCAGGTCATCACGCTGACCGGCAACACCCTCGACAACAACAGCGACGACGGCGTTGAAATCTACACCTACATTTCAGATAGCAGCCACCTCAACCAGTCTGTCACGCTGACGAGCAACGAGATCCAGAACAACGACGATGGTGGTGCCAATATCTATACTGACATCGATAGCTGGAGCACGCTGGGCGATCAAGTCATCTCCATGAGCAATAACACCATCACCGGCAACGATTCGACCGGCGTCTACATCGACACCGAAATCAATAGCTGGAGCTCGGCGGGTGGCCAGGTCATCACGCTGACCAACAACGACATCAGCGGCAACCACTCGACCGGCGTCTATATCAGCACCGGAATCAGCAGCTGGAGCAGCCTGCACAGCCAGGACATCACGCTCACCGGCAACGACATCAGCGGCAGCGGCTCCAAAGCAGCTGGAGCAGCCTGCACAGCCAGGACATCACGCTCACCGGCAACGACATCAGCGGCAGCGGCTTCAACGGCGTGGAAATCGGGGCCGATATCTCAACCTGGAGCAGTCTGGATAACCAGACCATCACGCTTGCCAATAACGACATCAGCGGCAGCTACGGCCACGGCGTCTACATCTGGAACGTGGTGAATAAAGACTCGAGCATGAATACGCAGGCGATTTCACTGACCGGCAACGACATGAGCGGCAGCGGCTCGGCGGGTGTGTTTATCGATACCGAGGTCAGCAGCTGGAGCAGCCTGGACAGCCAGACCATCACGCTCAACGACAACGACATGAGCGGCAGCGCCAAATCAGGACTCAAGATCAAGACCAGTCTCAGCTATGTCGGGAGCATGAACGACCAGGTCATCACGATCACCGGCAACGACGCCAGCGACAGCGGCGGCGTCAAGGTCGAGGCCAAGGCGGGTCGCGGGAGTTCGCTGGATAACCAGAGCATCACGCTCACCGACAACGACTTCAGCGGCTCCAAGGAAACCAAGGTCAAGATCGAACTGTCCAGTTTCTCGACCATGGACTCGCAGACCATCACGCTCACCGGCAACGACCTGAGCGACGGCGGCACCAAGATCGAAACCAAGGTCAAGAGCTGGAGTTCGCTGGACAACCAGGCCATCACGCTCACCGACAACAACATGAGCGGCAGTACAAAATCAGGCGTCTCCTTCAAGACCGAAGTGAGCAATAACTCGACCATGGATTCACAGGCCATCACGCTCGCCCGCAACGAAATCAACGGCAGCGGTTCGGTTGGTGTGATGGTCGATACCGAGGTCAGCAGCT